>Ga0153954_1000199_pt1 | contig 54742 bp, 59 predicted proteins | sample TSFL038MetaG_FD_102277 | JGI IMG/M metagenome (GOLD analysis project Ga0153954, IMG submission 102277) | Attine ant fungus gardens microbial communities from Florida, USA - TSFL038 MetaG | ecosystem: Host-associated > Fungi > Mycelium > Unclassified | place: USA: Florida, Wekiwa Springs State...
ACAGGATCCCGGCCTGGCGTTCCATCCGCCGCTGCTCTATCTCGGCTATGTCGGCTTCTCGGTGACCTTAGCCTTCGCCATCGCCGCGCTGATCGAAGGCCGGGTCGATGCCGCCTGGGCGCGCTGGGTGCGGCCCTGGGCGCTCGCCGCCTGGTGCTTTCTGACGCTCGGCATCACGCTCGGCAGCTGGTGGTCCTATTACATCCTGGGCTGGGGCGGCTTCTGGTTCTGGGATCCGGTCGAGAATGCGTCGCTGATGCCCTGGCTCGCCGGCACCGCGCTGCTGCACTCCGCCATCGTCGTGGAGAAGCGCGATGCGCTGAAGAGCTGGACGGTGCTGCTCGCCATCCTCGCCTTCTCGCTGTCGCTTCTTGGTACCTTCCTGGTGCGGTCGGGCGTGCTCACCTCGGTCCATGCCTTCGCCCAGGATCCCGAACGTGGCCTCTTCATCCTCGCCTTCCTGCTGCTCGTGATCGGCGGGGCGCTGGCGCTGTATGCCTGGCGCGCGCCCGGCCTGCAGCCGGGTGGCCTGTTCCAGCCGATCAGCCGCGAGGGCGGCCTGATCCTGAACAACCTGCTGCTCTGCACGCTCGCCGCAACCGTGTTGCTCGGCACGCTCTATCCGCTCTTCCTCGACCTGATGAGCGGCGACAAGGTCTCGGTCGGGCCGCCGTTCTTCAACGCGACCTTCGTTCCGGTTTGTCTTGGTCTGTTCGCCGCGCTCTGCGTCGGTCCGTTCCTGGGCTGGAAGCGCGCCGAGCTCGGACCGGCGCTCGCCCATCTGCGCATCGCCTTCGCGATCGCTCTCGTCGCGGCGATCGTCGCGGCCTATGCGATCGACGGTCATGCAACGCTTGCCGCCGTTGCCTTCGGCTTCGGCGTCTGGCTGATCCTGGGCAGCCTCACCGAATTCGTGCATCGGGCGCGCCGCCAACGGCTGCGTACGATCCCGCGCGCGACCGTCGGCATGACGGTGGCGCACGCCGCGCTCGGCTTCGTCGTGCTGGGTGCCGTCGCCACCGCGGCCTGGAATGTCGAGTTCATCGGCACGATGAAGCCTGGCCAGCACATCGCCTTCGCGGGCTACGACGTGGCGCTCGCCAAAGTCGAGCCCGTGCCCGGCCCCAACTACGAGGCCGAGCGCGCGACGCTGGTCGTCACGCGCAACGGCCAGCCCTTCACGACGCTGACGCCCGAGCGGCGACTGTTCCTCGTCCAGCGCCGCGAGGTCGCCGAGACGTCGATCCAGACCAATCTGCTGCGCGACTTCTACGCCACCCTGGGCGAGGGCGACGCGACCAAGGGATGGGTGATCAGGCTCTACCTCAATCCGCTCGCTCCCTGGATCTGGTTGGGCGCGGCACTGTGTGCGCTGGGCGGCTTCATCTCGCTGAGCGACCGGCGCCTGCGCATCGGCGCACCGCGTCGTTCGCGTGCGCCGGCGGTGGTGCAGGCGGCGGAATGAAATCGAATCGTCTCCTCTTCCTCCTGCCACTGCTGATGCTCGTCGTCATGGCGGCCTTTTTCGGCTGGTCGCTGCTGTCGGGCCGCGATCCCGCCTCGATCGGCTCGGTGATGGTCGGTCGTCCGGCGCCCCATCTCGCCGTCCCGTCCTTGCGCATGGGGGAGCCGGCGCTCGACGATGCGCTGCTGCACAGCGGCAAGCCGGTGCTGGTGAACTTCTTCGCGAGCTGGTGCACGCCCTGTCTGGCCGAGCATCCGATCATGATGCGGCTCAAGGAGCGCGACGGCGTGGCCATCATCGGCATTGCCTGGAAGAACAAACCCGACGACGCGCGCGCCTGGCTGAAGCGGCTGGGCGATCCCTTCAAGGCGGCGGGCTACGATCTCGACGGCAAGATGGGCATCGACTGGGGCCTGTCCGGCGTGCCGGAGACCTTCCTGATCGATGCGCAGGGCATCGTCCGCCTGCACTTCCGCGCGCCCCTCACCGAGCAGGATCTGAACGAGCGCGTCCTGCCGTTGTTGAAGGCGGGCTCGTGAAACGGTTCGCCGTACTGGCACTCGTGCTGGTCGCGCAGCAGGCGCTGGCCGTCGAACCGTCGGAAATGCTGCCGGATCCGGCGCTCGAAGCGCGCGCTCGCACCATCTCGCGCGAGCTGCGCTGCGTGGTGTGCCAGAACCAGTCGGTCGACGATTCGCAGGCCGAGGTCGCGCACGACATTCGCCGCGCGGTGCGCGAGCGGCTGGTGGCGGGGGACAGCGACCGACAAGTGCTCGACTACATGGTGGCGCGCTACGGCGACTACGTGCTGCTCGATCCGCCGTTCAAGGCGCGCACCCTGCTCCTGTGGCTGGGCGGCCCGGCGGTGCTGCTGCTGGGCGGACTGGGCCTCTTACTTGCCGCGCGCCGCAAGCCGGCACCGGCACCGGCGCCCGCGCCGCTCAGCGACGCGGAGCGGCAGCGGGTCGATGAGCTGCTGAAGCGATGACGCTCGAAGTCCTCCTGGCGCTTTTGACGACGGCGACGGTCGGCGTGCTGCTGATCCCGCTGCTGCGGCGGACCGTCGGCACGACGGACCGGCTGGACAACGATCTCGCCATCTATCGCGACCAGCTCGCCGAGATCGAGCGCGAGCGCGCCGCCGGCACGGTGAGTGCGAGCGACGCCGAGGCCGCGCGCACCGAGGTCGAGCGCCGCCTGCTCGCCGCGGCCGAGCAGGACAGGGAGGCAACGACATCGTCTCCCACGCTCCATCGCTTCCTGCCGCCCCTCCTCTGCATCCTGGTCCCGCTGTTCGCGCTCGGCCTCTATCTCGAGATCGGCCGTCCGGGCCTGCCCTCGGCGCCGTTCGTCGCCGGCGCCAAGCCCGCCGCACCGGAGCCGGCGATCGATCTCAACAAGCTGGTCGCCGAGGCGCGGGCAAAGCTCGCGGCCCATCCCGACGACCCCGACGCGCTCTCCGCGCTGGGCGAGCTGCTGACGCAACAGGCCGACGGCGTGGTGAGCGAGCCTGCGGTTGATGCCTTCACCAAGGCGCTGGCGAAGAACCCCAACGATGCGCGCGCTCTCTTCTATCTCGGCCTGCACGAGGCGCAGAGCGGCGACAGCAAGGCGGCGCTCGCCCGCTGGCGCGATCTCGAGGCGCGCTCGGCGCCCGATGCGCCGTACCTCCCGATGCTGCGCTCCAACATGCAGCAGGTGGCGAAGAGCGCCGGCCTGCCAGAGCCGAAGTCGGACATGCCGCAGCCCTCTCAGGACCAGATGCAGGCGATGGCCAAGCTCTCGCCCGAGGAACGCCAGAAGGCGATCCATTCCATGGTCGACGGGCTCGCCGCCAAGCTCGCGACCGATCCGGGCGATCGAAGCGGCTGGCTGCGGCTCGCGAACGCGCGGCGCGTGCTGGGCGAGAACGACAAGGCCGTCGAGGCCTTTGCCAAGGCCGATGCGCTCGGCCCACTCGATCCGCCGGAGCTCGCCAACTGGGCCGAAGCCTCCGTCCGCCAGCTCAGTCCCGGCGCCGCGCCACCGCCCGCGACCGTCGCCGTGCTGCAGCGGCTGGAGAAGGCCGAGCCGAACAATGCGCTGGCGCTGTTCTATCTCGGCGCGGCGTCCTTCGCCTCGGGCGACAAGGCCGAGGCGGCGCGCCGCTGGAAGGCCCTGCTCGCGCTGCTGCCGCCCGATGCGCCGATCCGCGACATGCTGCAGAAGCAGATCAAGGCGGCGGAGGGCGGCTAGGGCGTTTGCTGTCGCTCCATATGGCGGCGGTTACCGGAAGTGACCGTCAAACGTATCAAAAAATAATGGTGTGGTCAGTCATACCCACCTTCACCGCGCGAAGCTTACTCTTCTGTCGTCAGCATTCGACATTCTGATCAATGGATCCCGATCGGAAGCGCCTAAGCGATCCGGGGACGCAGCGTGAAGCCGCCGGCGGCGCGGCCCTGCGCATCGGAATGAAGCAGCACGACATCGTCGAGACGGCCCGGAGCATCGATGGCGCTCATCCGCCATTCCAAGCCGAGCGACAGGGCGATGTAGGGCTCGCGCGCATGCTCGCGCAGCTTCAGGACGGCATGCGGCGCGGTCTGGCGCAGGATCACGCAGTCGGGCATCGGCCGGCTCGCGGGTTGCAGGGCGACGGGCAGCACGACCTCCCAGCCCTTCATGCCGATGGCGCCGATCGATTCCCGGAAGGTCGAGACGGGCAGCGCCAGCCACACGGTGAACAGGTCCTCCGGCAGCGTATGGTCGAGCGTCAGCACGTTGGTGCCGGTGCCGACCTGCGGGAACAGCATGTTCGCCCACTTGATGCGGGCGTGCCTCACGGCCAGCGGCAGGGGCACCGTCTCGAGGTCGCCGCCGGAGACCAGCATGTCGCTGCCGCCGGGCGTCTCTTCGAGCCATTCCCCGGGCGTCAGCCCGCCGAGATCGACGCGGTGCTGATCGAGCAGCGCCTGTAATTTCGCGGACGCTGCGACGAGGAAACCCGAAACGGCCACCACGCAACTCCTCCCGAACGTTCTTGATTTTTACTCTCCCATAAGTTGCGAGGGACTGACCAGTCATAAAACTGGAAAAGAACGTGGGATTTGCCACCTTCAGGCGCGCCGCGGCGTGCGATCCTTCCAGTGATAGACCAGCACCGAGCCGACCCACGCCAGCCCGAACAGGCTGACGATGGCGAAGCCGATCAGGCTCGAATGCTCGTCGAGAAAACGCACGCCGGACCACAGAGGCCCTGCAAGATCGAAGCGCTCGGCGACGATGCCCAGCGCCTCCGTGCCGCCCACCACGACGGCGACCACGACCGACGCCAGGGTGACGACCAGGTTGTAGGCGAGCTTGCGCCGCGGCTGCAGGAACGCCCAGTCATAGGCGCCGACCATCAGCACGCCGTCCGTCGTATCGACGAGCGACATGCCGGCCACGAACAACAGCGGCAGCACCAGGATCGACCACAGCGGCAGTCCGTTCACCGCCTCCGACGCGGCAAGCCCGAGCAGGGTCACTTCAGTGGCCGTGTCGAAGCCCAGCCCGAACAGGAAGCCGATCGGAAACATGTGCCAGCTCTTGGTCACCAATCGGAACAGCGGCCGGAACAGGCGCGCCAGGAAACCCGACCCTTCCAGCAACCCATCGATCTTCTCGCCATCCAACGCATGCCCCGTGCGCGTGCGGCGCCACAGCCGCCAGGTCGAGCACAGGATGACGAAGTTCACCGCCGCCATCGCGAACAGGAACAACACCGAGACCGACGTGCCGATCAGCCCGCCGACATCCTTGAACGCCTCGAAGCGGCCGCTGACCGCCGTGGCCGCCGCCGCCACCAGAGTACCGCCAAGGTCACGACCGTGGAATGACCGAGCGCGAAGAAGAAGCCGACCGCGACCGGCCGCTCGCCGCGCTGCATCAGCTTGCGCGTGGCGTTGTCGATCGCGGCGATATGGTCGGCATCGACCGAATGGCGCAGCCCCAGCCCGTACGAGGTGAACGCCAGCGCCCACAGCGCCGGCCGGTCGAACAGCAGGAACGCCGCGCCCCAGGCCGCGACGTTCAGCGCGGCGAGCACGCCATAGAGCCGGACCAATTGCCGCCGCATCAGAAAGCCTTGGAAACCGTGAAGCGCAGCGCGAGCGGCTCGGCCGGATGGAAATGCACGTCGTTCACGCCCGCCAGCGGTTCCCCGGGCAGGCGCGACGTGTAGTAGTAGTCGATCTGGTCGGCTTGGGTATTGAGAAGGTTCAGCACGTCGAGATTGAGCTTCAGTCCGTTCTGGAAAGTATAGCCCGCGCGGAGGTCGAACAACGACGTCGAGCCGGACCAGACGCTGCCATCCTCGATCAGCGGCCGCGCGCCGAAATACCGCCAGCGCAGCGCGCCGAACCAGCCGAACTCTTCACCCAATGTGATGCCGGCCGACGCCACCACCGCCGGCGCCTCGGGGATCAGGTTGCCGGTCGGATTGCCCATGGAGTTACTCGTGTCCTGGAAGCGGGCATAGGTATAGGCGAAGTCGGCGTCGAGCATCGCCCATGTCACCGGCCGGTAACGATTGGCGAACTCGATACCGATGCGACGGCTCGGCCGGCTGGGCTCGGTGTCGCCGGAATCGCCGTCGAACACGAGCTCCGAATCGAAATCGAGCACGAAGATCGCCACCGACGAATCGAGCCCGCGGATCGCCTGCGTGCGCACGCCCACTTCCGCGCCGCGCGACTGCACCAGCAGCGGCGCGCCGACGGCGAGCCCGCGCGCGTCATTGGAATGAAAGCCGATGCCGGCGTTGAGGTAGTACTCGGTCTTGTCGAACGGCCCGAACACGATCCCCATCTTTGGCTGCGGCAGAAAGCTCGTGGTCTGCGCGCTGCCGCCGGGAAGACTGCTGTCGTCGGTCGCCCAGTACAGGTCGCCACGCAGGCCGACGGTCGAGCGCAGCCAGTTCGTCCACGTCACCTTTTCCTCGGCATAGAGGCCGGCGCTGGTCTCGTTCACGTGGTCGGTGCGGATGGTCGACACGGGCACGCGCATCACGGTGTTGTAGAGGCCGAGGTCGATGATGTCATAGCGCAGCTGCAGTCCGACGGTGCCCTCCGCGTCGAAGCCCGCGAAGCTGTGCTTCAGGCTGTGGCTCGCGTTCAGCCCCATCAGCCGGCGCTTGTCGGCCTGCTGGAACTGGTCGCCGTTCACCGGATCGTTCAGGAAATAGGTGAAGTCGTTGTAGAGGTTGAGCGTCGAATAGACGAAGTAGCCCTCGATGCGGTCGGAGGTCCGTTCGTCCGAGCGGCTCCAGCGGCCCGACAGCGAATAGCGCTGCGAATCGCCGCCGTCCGTCGGGTTGATATAGCCGAAGCGGTCGATCAGGCCCTCGTAGACGGCACGCTCGGGGATCTGGTCGCTCGAATGCCAGGAGTTCGTGTAGGCCATGGCCGTGATGTCGAAGCCGTTGGCCTGCGTGCCCTCGCTGTAGCGCAGCACGCCGTTGTATTTGCGCGCGGCGTCGGGGATGTCCCATGGCCCGTCATAGCGCTCGATCTCGCCCGCGCCGGTGAGCGTGCCCTGGCCGAGCGCCATCGATCCGGCCGCGAGCCCGCGCCAGTAGCCGAAGCTGCCGCCGGTCGCCGAGAGGATGTTCGTCGCGAGCTTCTCGGCATAGGCGAGGTGCACCGCGCCGGCCGAGGAGAAGTCGCCCTCCTGCGCCCAGTACGGCCCCTTGCGCACCACCAGGCTGTCGAGCAGCTCGGGAATCAGGAAGTTCAGGTCGGCGTAGCCCTGGCCGTGGGCGTGCGTGCGCATGTTGATCGGCATGCCGTCCAGCCAGATGCCGATGTCGGTGCCGTGGTCGAGGTTGAAGCCGCGCAGGAAGTACTGGTTGGCTTTGCCCTCGCCCGAATGCTGCGTGACGATCAGTCCGGGCACCGCCTCCAGCACCTCGCCCGGCCGCGCGATCGGCCACGCATTCAGCGTCTCGCCGGAGATGCGCTCCTCGGACGCCGCGTCCGTCGGCTGGTTCTCGAGCGTGGCCGGCGCGGTGACATCGACCGCCGGCAGCACCGTCGAGGCCCCGAGGGTCGAAGCGCTGACAGGGCCGGCAGGCGCCTGCTGCCCCAACGCGGGCCCCGTGGCCGCGAGCAGCAGGGGAAGCAGGAAGAGCGGCCGCGTATGCACTTTCTGAGAATAGTGCATACTGAATGCCAGCCGGCAACCCGTCGCCAGAATGTGTAGGTTTGCCCGCTTTTTATTTTTTCGGACATTCCCCGCTTGCGCCCGATCGCATGCGGAGGGACCTTCCCGGCAGGAGGCTACAGCCATGCAGCGCATCACTTTGTCCGTCGACGACGAGCTCCTCGAAGCGCTCGACGCGCACATGAAGCGCCGCCACTACACCAGCCGCTCGGAAGCGCTGCGCGACATCCTGCGCGAGACCCAGGCGCGCGAGCGGCTGGCCGCCACCGAGACCGGTCAGTGCGTCGCCACCCTGGCCTATGTCTACGACCACGCCACGCGCGATCTCGGCCAGCGGCTCACCGAGGCTCAGCACCAGCACCACGACCTGCAGGTGGCGACCCTGCACGTCCATCTCGATCACGAAAGCTGCCTGGAGGTCGCCGTGCTGCGCGGCCCCGCCCAAGCCGTGCGCGCGCTCGCCGACGCGACCACCAGCCAGCGCGGCGTGCGCCACGGCCAGCTCCATCTCCTGCCGGCGGAAGTCGAGCATCGCCATCATGCCCATGGCGGCAGCCGCCACGGGCACGAGCACATCAAGGTGTGAAGGGCGCTCTCGTCAGAAAAACGGGAAAATAACGGGCCTCGGTCCACGGGATGCCTCGAAAAACACCGGCGGCATCCCTCCAATGCGCTGGAATAGATCGACTGTAGTAAATCTAGGATTTACTGTCAAGCTTCTCGACGACCTGGCCCCGCACCGGCCGTCCCGCTTGGGGCCGTAGCGTGAACCCGCCGACGGTCTTCCCGTCGGCCCCGGTATGGACGACCGCGATGTCGGCCGCGCGACCTTCCTCGAGCAGCTCGACGCCCAGCGCCATGCCGAACATCCGATCGGCGCCATGCTCGGCGCCATGGTCGCCGATGGGCAGCACCGCGCCCGGCACCGTCTGGCGCAGCAGCACCGCGTCGGGGAACGGCTTGCTGGCCGCGGGCACGTCGCGCACCGGCTCGAAGCCGCGGAGGCCGCCCGCCTTGCTGACTCCCGGGGCGATGTAGCGCTCGTACATCTCCGTCGGCACGGCGAAGACGAAACTGGCCGCGCTGGCCGGCAGGGCCGTGTGGATCGCCAGCCCGTTCGCGCCCCGCCCGGCCTGGGACATGATGAAGAGCTGCCAGTGCGGCACCTTCAGCGCCATGACCGAGGCATCGAAGGCCGCGAGGTTGCGCTGGGCGATCTTGCGGTTGGCGAGCGGCGATTGCGTGCCGTTCGGATAGTCGGTGCCCTGGTTGTTGTAGATGCTGGGATACTCGCCGCTGGTGATCCACACCTTCACGCAGCAATGGCCGGCCTTCAGCCAGGCGTCGGGCGTGGCGCCGCCGAGCTGCGCCGGGGTGAAGGCCCCCATCGCCGTCTTCAGCGCGGCGTAGACCGTGTCGACGGTGAAGCGGAAGCCGGCCACGTCGCGGCTGAGCGCCCTCATGTACCACTGCTCGTAGGACGTGTTGGGGTCGGTGGTCAGGAGATTGTGCAGCGACGGCAGCGCCACGCCCGGGCTGAGGAAGGTGCTGAACACGTAGGCGCTGCAGCTCACCGTCATCTGCGGCGCGCCCTGGCTCCACAGGTTGCCGGACAGGAGGTTGCCGGAATTGCCGATGACGGCCGCGATATAGTGCTCCGCGCCCGGCTCGAACACCGGCAGGCCCTGGTCCTGCCCGTTGGTGCCGGTGACGAAGATCAGCGAGGTGTCCCAGAAGGTCGCCGGCACGTTGCCCGGCCGCACGCCGTTGTCCTGCGGGAAGCTCGGGACGAACAGGATCTGCGCCTGGTCGTTGGGCTTGGCCTGCAGCGGGAAGGCCGGCGACCCCGCCTTGAGGAAGCCGAAGTAATCGAGATAGGTGCCCTTGGGCGTGTCGTCGATCTGGTGATCGACCTCGATCCAGTGCTGCAGCGCATCGATCACCCGCGGCGGGTTCGAGGGATCGTTGAACTTGTCCCACACCGGGTAGGGTGCGTAGGCGAGCCACGGCATGGCCGGCCATTGCCCGGAGCCCGGCACGTTGACCAGGTAGCCCGGCGCCGCCGGCGGCGGGCTGGCGTAGTACGCGTTCAGGACCGCCCAGAGCGGATTGTTGGCGGCGACGTAATTGCCTGAAGCGATCGGCTTGCCGTAGGTGGTCGTCCCGAAGATGCCGTTCGGCGGCCCGCTATATTCGAGGCTGAAATTGCCGTCGCCCGCGACGGTACTGTCCGTATGGGCGTCGTCGGGCATCGCGAACGCCCACATGCGCTTGTAGATGGCGTACCAGAAGCTGGTGATGGATGTTGCCATGATGGTGGTGTCTCCCCCGGGTGATCGATCGCAGGCGATCCACGCGCGGCGTGCCAGGAGCGCGCGAAACGCGGTGCGTGGGCGTCGCCGTGGGGAGAGTGTGCGGTATCGCGCCGGTCGTCTGTGCGTATGGACACATAATCGGTGCCTTTAGCCGGCGCCTTGCGGAAATGGCGGCGAAATAGCGTGGCGAGTGCTGCAGCCAGCGCCATCCCCTCTCGCCGCTCTCGAAGACCGCAATCTCACTTGCAGCAGTGAAAAGAGAGAGAATGCACATTCTCTCATGTGACCGTAGGCGTGGTGCGGTTTCTTAGCTTTGGGCCGTTAGAGAGACGGACAATAGCGGGAGCAACTTAGTGGCCGTGGCTGTTACAACTGGATCACACAACAAATGTGCGGTCAGCTTGCACCCGAAGACGCCTTAAGGCGCTCATAGATCTTGGGCCAAGACATAGGCGGTAGTAGGCACACGTTGTCCTTTCGCACGAAAGCGCATTTCTCCGGCGTCGAGTTGTTGCGGCAAATGTCAGGATTGGAATGACGGCAGCCCAGTGTCTGCGACAAAGAATCGAGGGAGCTAAGTGGTCTCTTTTGGTCAATTTTCACGATGTGCGCTCACCTACGAATGTCTAGCTCCGTTCATCCACTGGAAGTTGTAGGCTCGTCAGCTATTTTGAAGATGCCTGAGGGCAGATTATCGGGATTATGATCGTCTCTAAGGGGGCAGAGCAACGAAAAGCTATGGCAAAGCGAATTAAGACTGCGGAAAGCAGAGCTCGCTACTACATCCGCAAGGTTAGCGAGGAGCGTGGGTGGAACATGGCGCACGTTCGAAAAGGAGGTGAATGCGTTGAAGAAAACGAAATTCTAGCAACGTTTCCCGATATTGGTCTTGGACTGGAAAAGCCCGATTTCTTGTTTTGTATGCATGGCTCGCCAGCAGTGGTGATCGAAGCCAAGAACGAAGCCGGAAAGGTCGAGCAGGCACTCACGGAAGCAACTCAGTACGCAGATACAATCAATCGCAGTGGTAAGTATTCAGTCAAAGTTGCAGTCGGGGCTGCGGGTGAAGAGAACCACGGATTCTACGTCGCCGTTGCCTACTTTAAGCATGGGAAATGGGTGCCGCTTACTGCCCAGTCATACCAACTGACAACGATTCCTTCTAAATCCGAAGTTAGCCTTGCGCTCATCGCGGACAACGCTACCACAACTGTTTCTGTCCCAAGTAGTTCCGAGTTTATCGATGCAGCGATTGAACTCAGCCGAATTTTGAGATTGGCGAAAGTCGAGGCGCCGCTGCGGCCAAAAGTCATCGGATCGATCGTCTTAGCTATGTATCAAGGGGAAATTGAATTTGGGGAAACCGCACTTCAATCCATTAACGATCTGGTTGCGGAAGCAATAACAGAGGCAGTTGACCTCGACTCTCTTAAAAAGACGCGCTTGATTGATGCGCTTCGGCTAACGGGCAGTGACTACGATCGACTCAATCCAATGATTGGTCAGATTTCGGCGTTGCTTCGCCGGTTAAACTTGCGATCAGTGCTTCAAACGGACACCGACTTCTTGGGTTTATTCTACGAAGCGTTTCTCCGATATGGTTACGACAACAACGCGCTCGGCATTGTCTTTACGCCACGCCATATAACATCGTTCTGCGCAGATCTGATCGGTGCGACGATGAGCGATCGAGTGATAGACGTTGCATGTGGTACGGGCGGATTCCTAGTTGCCGCATTTGATCGAATGCTGAAATCGGCACGAGGCCCGAAAGCAATAGAGAAGGTTAAACAATCGCTGTTCGGCACCGATACAAATCCAACTATATGGGCACTCGCAACGCTAAATATGTTCTTTCGAGGGGATGGCAAAACGCACATCGAGAACGCTACTGCTTTTGACCCCAAGGTAAAAAAAGCTGGAGAGGGAAAATTCACGCGCGCCTTCTTAAATCCCCCTTTTTCTCAAGAGGGCGAGCCGGAGCGCGATTTTATAGATATTGCAATGGATATGCTTGAGCCCGGTGGGCTATTGGCTGCTGTTGTGAAGGCGGGAATATTTGCGGACGATGATAACAGCGACTGGCGGTCAAACTTCACGAAGAAACATAAACTCCTAGGAGCCATCTCGCTGCCAGAGGATCTATTCTATCCGACCGCAGCGCCAACTACGATTGTACTCGCCGAAGCACATACGACCACACTCAACTCTGACAAAGTATTTGTTGGACGAGTTTGGAATGATGGTTTTGAAAAGCTAAAGGGTAAGCGCGTTGAACGGCCCGGAAGTCAGCTTATAGAGCTTGCAAATCACTTCCACGCATTTCGGCGAAAGGAAAAGATCCATTCTTCTATTTGCAAGATAATTGGTGCTAGTGACATCCTTGGCGGAAAGGAATGGAGTCCCCAACAGCATCTCGACAACATAAAGCGCTCTAGCGGGGAGCTCAAAAAAATTCAGCAAGACGCGCTAATGGAAGTATACAAAGCTGTAGTAGCAATTCCTGAGCTAGTTGATTGCGCAATATCCGACTTTGGCAAACCTTGGGCTTCAAGTTCGCCGCTAGAGTTCGGTACTAAGGGAATGGTGTCTGACTACTTTACAGTCGCTAATGGGAAATCCCAGGGAGAAAAACACTACAACGAAGGTGAAGTTCCTTACGTTTCTAGCGGCGACGCCACCAACAGTATCATCCGATTAGTGACGGCAGATGACGATGAAGTCTTCCTGAACGGCGGAATTACGGTTACCGCTTTTGGGCAGGCTTGCTTGCAGCCATGGCCGCTCCTTGCGCGCGGGAACGGAGGTAGTGCGGTACGTGTCCTTCTTCCTAAGTTTGCTATGTCTGTTAAGGAATTGCTTTGGTTTGTCGCGCAGATCAACGCTCAGCGGTGGCGCTTCTTTTACGGACGGATGGCCATCAAGTCTCGACTAGAACGTCTGGTCATCGATGCGCCTCAGCAATCCATGAAAGATACTGGCAAAGTACTCCGTGATCGGCTCGGCGAATTTCGCTCCAACATGCGTGCACTCGCCGAAAACTGAATCTCTATTACCTCCCGCACAATCGCCTCCCGCCGTCGCACATCGTACCTCCTCCCCATCGCAACCCGCTCAAGGAGGAAGCCCTGTCTGACCGCACTCTCGCCGCCATCGACGGCACGATCGACGCCTACGTCGCCACCTGGAACGAGACCGACTCCGCCCGCCGCCGCGACGGCATCGCGCGCGCGTGGGCGCCGTCGGGGGTCTATCGGGATCCGATCATGGCCTCGAACGGGCCGGTCGAGATCGACGCCATGCTGGGCGCCGTGCAGGCGAAGTTCCCGGGGTTCGTGTTGAAGCGCACCTCGAAGATCGACAGCCACGTCGCCGCCGGCGAGCGTTACGTGCGCTTCGCCTGGTCGCTCGGGCCCGAGGCCGGGCCCAGCGTCGTCGAGGGGGTCGATTTCTGCGCCCTCGATGGGGAGGGCCGGCTCGCCTCGGTTGTCGGCTTCATCGACAAGATGCCGGCGGCCTAGCCCGGGCTGCCCGGATACGGGGCTCCTGCGCAAAAGAGTCACGCCTGCCTTGCACGTAAACGATGAGTGGGGCGGCCGTACCCGTGGTACGACCGCCCCACTACCCAAAGGCCTTCTTAGCCCGGTCGCGCGTGTAGCTTATGCGCGGTCGGGCTTTCTCTTTACAGAGCGGGCCTGCTTTTCCTTTAGAATCAGGCGTTACTTCAGGGCCCTATTTCACCGTGGGGCCCGGCGAGGCCGGCGTCGTGCCGCCCACGCCCGTGCCCGTATCGGCCCCGGTCGTGCCGCCCGGCGCCGGGGCGGCGGGAGTGTTGCCCGGCAGGGCCGGCGTGGCGCCCGGCGCGGCCGGACCCGGGGTGGTCGTGGTGATGGGGGCCTGCGCCTGCTGGTTGCGGTCGCTGCCGCGGTTGCCGTGGCTGAAATAGACCACGCCGCCGATCACCGCCACGGCCACCAGGATGGCCAGAAGCACATAAGGGCCGTTGCCGCTGGGATCGGGCGGCTCGAAGCGATTGTTGGGGTCGTAACCACCGCCGGGCAGGCCGCCCGGGCCGTTCGGGATATAGTCGCTCATGGGGGGTTCTCCTCGTTTGTCCATGGCTTGCCAACGAGTCGCCGGACAGACGGGTTGCGGCTTTTGGCGCGCCCCATGCTACGCTTTTCCCAGGTTTGGAGGCCACCTTTCATGCCCGATTCCGTTACACAGCCCACTCCGGCCGCTCCCGAATTGCTGGATTCCGAGGCTGCCGCCGCCCTGGTCGCGTCCTACCCGCCGGTGAGCGCGCTGGCGGAGAAGAAGGACATCGGCCGCATCGATCCGCACATCGCCCGGTTCATCGGCCTGTCGCCGCTATGCTTCATCGCGACGGCCGATGCCGACGGTCTGGGCGACGTCACCCCGCGCGGCGATCCGCCGGGCTCCTTCAAGGTGATCGACGAGAAGACCGTCGCCATCGCCGACCGGCCGGGCAACAATCGGCTCGATACGCTGAAGAACCTGCTGGTCAATCCGGAGGTCGCGCTGATCTTCCTGCTGCCCGGCACCAACGAGACGGTGCGGCTGGCAGGCACGGCCAAGCTGTCGGTGGATCCGGCGCTTCTGGAGTCCATGGCGGTGCAGGGCAAGGCGCCGCGCTGCGCCATCGTGGTCGACGTACGCCAGGCCTACCTGCACTGCGCCAAGGCGCTGCTGCGCTCCAAGCTGTGGACCGGCGAATACATGCTGCCCAAGGGCACCATGCCGTCGATCGCGCGCGTGATCGGCGATCAGCTCGGCTTGAGCGAGGAGGCGAAGAAGACCGGCGAGGAGCGGGTCGAGCGCGCCTACAAGGAGACGCTGTGGTCGACGCCTACGTCGTAACGGGGCTGCGCTCGCAGCAGATGCGGGTCGTGCCGGGCGAGGTGCTGAAGCGCCTCTATGCCCGGTCGGACTGGGCCGGGCTCCGGCAGACCGCCGGGCATCTCGCGCTGCTGGTCGCGGGCGGCTGGCTGGTGCTGGCGACGCGCGGCACGTGGTGGCTGGCGCCGGCGCTGCTGCTGCAGGGCATCTTCGTGAACGCGCTGTTCGGCGCCATGCACGAGAGCGTGCATTACGGCTCGTTCAGGACGCGTTGGGCGGCCGACCTGCTCGCCTTCTTCTCGGGCGCGGCCATCCTGAACAATGCCGGCTTCTATCGGCACTACCACACGGCGCATCATCGCTACACGCAGGATCCGGCGCGCGACCCCGAGCTCATCACCGTCTCGCCGCCGAAGAGCTGGGGCGCCTATCTCCTGCGGGCGAGCGCCATCCCGTTCCTGGTCCTGCGCACGCGCGACCTCCTGCTCTTCCCCTTCGGCTTCCACGGCGATGTCTCCTATATAGAAGACAAGGCGTGGCCCGAAGTGCGGCGCTGGGGCCGCTGGCAGCTCGCGCTCTATGCCGCGCTGATCATGGGCTCGATCGCCTTGCATACGACCGTCGTGCTCTGGGTGTGGTTCCTGCCGTTGCTCGTCGGCCTGCCGCTGCTGCGGCTCTACCTCGTGTGCGAGCACACGCTCTGCCCCAACTCCGACGACGGCTTCGCCAACACCCGCACGACGCTCTGCAATCCCGTGCTGCGCTTCCTGATGTGGAACCTGCCGTTCCACGCCGAGCACCATCTCTTCCCGAGCATCGCGTTCCACAACCTGCCCGAGGCGCACACCCTTCTCCGTCCGCACCTGAAGGTCGTCGCCAACGGCTACCTCCAGACGCACCGCGAGATCATCCGGTCGTTTTCCCTGTCGTCCTGACCCCCCACTGTCGTCCTGAGCGCAGCGAAGGACCTGGCAGAACGACCAGCGACTCTGGTGCCCATGTGAGATCCTTCGCTACGCTCAGGATGACAGAAAATGACTGAAGGCGTTTTCGAGTGCGGCGACGTCGCGCTGCAGCGCGGCGGCACGCTGAAGGCCGCGCGGATCGTCTACAAGACGTTCGGCACGCTGTCGGCCAAGCGCGACAACGTCATCATCTATCCCACGTCCTACAGCGCCCAGCACACCGACATCGAATGGCTGGTCGACCCGGCGCGCTGCCTCGATCCTTCGAAGTACTTCGTCGTCATTCCCAACATGTTCACGAACGGCCTCTCGACCTCGCCGTCGAACTATGACGGCGAATTCCCGGCGGTGACGACCTACGACAACGTCCACCAGCAGCGCCGCCTGCTGCGCGAGCGGTTCGGCGTCGAGCAGGTGAAGATGGTCTATGGCTGGTCGATGGGCGCGCAGCAGGCCTATCACTGGGCCGCCCTGTTCGGCGACGCGGTCGAGCGCATCGTGGTCAATTGCGGCTCGGCGAAGACGGCGCCGCACAACTTCGTCTTCCTCGAAGGCATCCGCACGACATTGCTGGCCGCGCGCACGCCGCAGGAAGGCCTGCGCGCCATGGGCCGCATCTATGCCGGCTGGGCGCTCTCCCAGACCTTCTATCGCCGTGAGATGTGGCGCGGGCTGGGCTTCGAGAGCCTCGAGGATTTCCTGGTGCGCTCGTGGGAAGCCAACTTCCTGCGCCGCGATCACCGCGATCTGCTGGCCCAGCTCGCGACGTGGCAGGCGGGCGATATCTCGGCCAACGAGCTCCACAACGGCGATCTGGTGAAGGCGCTGGGCTCGATCACCGCGCGCGTGCTGCTGATGCCGTCGGCCACCGATCTCTATTTCCAGACCGACGACAATCGCGCCGAGCTGCCGCATCTCAAGAACGGCCAGCTGGTCGAGATCCCGTCCGTCTGGGGCCATCGCGCCGGCAATCCGCGCGGCATCGACGCGGAGACCGCGTTCATCGACACCCAGGTGAAGGCGCTGCTCGCCGCCTGACGGTTATTCCTTCTCCGGCACGATCGACGGCGGCACCGGCTGGTCGGCGCTGGGTGGCGGCGGCGCCGGAGGCACGGCTCGCACCGGCACTTCGGTCGGCAGGAAGGCCGCGACGGCCTCGGCCGTGGCCTTGGGATCCTCCTCCATCGGCGCGTGGCCGAGCTTGCTGAAGATCGCGAGATGGCTGTGCGCGATGTCGCGCTGGAAGTGGAAGGCGTCGGCCACGGGCACCCAGCGATCCTGGGCGCCCCAGATGATCAGGGTTGGCACATCGAGCGAGCGCAGCATCGAGGGGTCGAGCGGCTCCTGCGTGCGGGCGCGTTGCAGGGTGGCGGCGCGATTGCCGGGGAAGCGCTGCAGGTCGCTGACGCGGCGCACGCGCTCGGGCGTCACCATCGCCGGGTTGGCGTAGATCTCGCGGAGCCTGCGGCGCACGAAGTAGTCCGGCTTGAAGTAGATGCCGATATCGCCCAGCACGCGCATGCGTGCGAGGCGCGTGGACCAGGGCGTCGGGCCCTCGCCCGGGTAGCCCGACGAATCGACCAGGATGAGCTCGCTCACCCGCTCGGGCCGGGTCGCCGCGAAGGTCCAGGCGACCGCGCCGCCCATCGACTGGCCGGCGACGGCGAAGCGGTCGAGGTTCAGCGCATCGGCCAGCACCTCGATGAAGTCGGCATAGGCATCGATCGTGTATTCGTTGCGCGGCCAGGGACCGGTGAGGCCATGGCCCGGCAGGTCGACGGAGATCAGGCGATAGCGGTCCCGGAGGGCGGCCACCCAGCCGTCCCACTGCTGCAGCGAGCCCTGCGACCCGTGGATCATGAGCAGCGGCATGGCGTCGGCCTTGCCCTCGTCGCGCACATGCGCCTTGGCGCCACCGACATCGATGAACTGCGAATGGTTGTTGGCGTAGCGCTCGATCAGCACGTTGCGCGGCAGGTCGGGTGTGTAGGCCCACAACGCCACGCCCATGACGATGCCCGACACGATCAGCAGGAGCGTGCGCAGGATGCCGCTGCGGCGCTGTTCCTCCTCGCGACGACGGCGCGGCGAGGGCATCAGGCTTGCCGGTTGTGGTCGCGCAGCGCCTCGGCGAGCTTGTCGAGGTCGCGCAGCTTGAACTCGGCGGCGGGCCGGGGATCGAGGATCTTCTCCTCGATCAGGCGGGCGAGGATGGTGCGGTTGAGGTCGTTCATCACGACGTTGCGGTCCTCGAGCAGCGACACGAAGACGAAGAGCTCGAAATCGAGGCCGGTCTGGCCGACCTGCACGAAGCGCACGATGGGCGTGGGCACGCGCAGCACGCGCGGATGGTCGAGCGCGCATTCGCGCAGGATGCCCTCGAGCTTGGCGACGTCGGTGCCGAAGCCGACCGTCAGCTTGATGTCGAGCCGGCTCGACGTGTCGGAATAGGTGCGGTTCACCACCGGATTCTGCAGGAACATGCTGTTGGGCACGATGACATGCGTGCGCTGGAACGTCTCGATCTCGGTGGCGCGGATGTTGATGCGCCGCACGAAGCCCTCATGCCCGCTGACCGACACCCAGTCGCCCGCCTTGATCGGCCGCTCCATCAGGAGCAGCACGCCCGAGATCACGTTGTTGGCGATGTTCTGGAGGCCGAGGCCGATACCGACCGAGAGGGCGCCCAGCACGATGGCGAGGTTGGTGAAGTCGATGCCGAGCGCGCTGACGGCGACAAGCAGCGAGATGATCACGCCGGCATAGTTCAGTGCCGCGTCGATCGACTGGCGCACCGGCAGGGGAGCGTCGATGGTCGGCAGCACGCGCTCGCGCATCACCGAGCGCACCAGCCGCGCGAGGAACAGGCAGACGCCGAAGGCGAGGATTGCCGCTCCGATATCGCCGAGCGAGATGGTGACGCCGCCGATCCGCACGCCGCGCATCAGCCGGCCGAGCCCGCCCAGGATCGCGTCCATGTCGACGCTCCAGGCGGCGGGGATGGCGACGGCGAGGATGACGACCAGCAGGAAATCGAACAGCAGCAGGACGATCTGCTGGCCGCGCAGCTCGGAGTCCGCCGGCAGGCCGAGGCGGCGGCGCACCCACAGGCCGGTCGGCGTGTCGGCCGCGGCCACCGCTTCGAGGATGTCGCCGACGAAGCGGTGCGCGAGCAGCGCCAGGGCGAGCAGGAGGCAGGTCGAGGCCAGCGCCGAATGGATGTGCGAGGCGAGCGTGATGTAGCCCAGCAACGCGAAGACGATCGAGGAGAGGAACGCGGCGCAGAGCGCGAGCCGCGCGATCGACCACCAGGTGCCGCCCACCATGGCGGGCGCCGCGGCGTCGGTCTCGCGCGGCGTGACCGACTGCCAGGCCCGGTCGGCCAGCGTCGGCAGGGTGAGGAGCGCAATCGTTGTCTCGAGCACCAAAGCGCCTATTGCGCTCAGCGCCTCGCGATCGGGTCCCTGGGTCAGCGCCAGGTAGACGAAGTCCACGATCACGCCGATGACCATCAGCCGTCGCAGCGCCGTCGACAGATGCTGGGCGCTGGCATCGCTGAACGGCAGCACCCGCCAGGCCGGCCGATGCGGCGCGAGCGACGTCGCGGTGAGGCCGACGACCAGCAGCACGATGATGATGCGCCGGGTGATTTCCGACAGCAGCAGGTCGAGCGGCGCCGGCGGCTGGCTCGCCGCCAGCAGCTTGCCGATCAGCCAGACGGCGAGGATCGGCACCAGCACCACGCCCACGCCATCGATGGCGGCGGCCAGGGTGCGATCGCGCGGGCCGGGCTCGACCGCCTCGCCGCGGCCCCAACGGCGGCGCAGCGCATGGCCGACCCACCACAGGCCGATGGTGACGAGCGCCCAGATGCTGAGCGGCCGCAGATCTTGGTCGCCCGAGGTGAGCGCGGCGAGACCGGTATGGCTCCATTCGCGCATGGCCGCCGACAGCATGCCGACAGCCGCGACGAGCTGCGGGCCGACACTGGCCCAGACCTCCGGCGACAGCGGCGAGGGATCGCGATGGAGCAAGGTCTGCAGCACGACGTCGCTACGCAGCTTGGCCAGCTTCTCCAGAAGCTGGTCGGCGCGCACGATGATTACCTCGCACTGCTTGACCCGGCTTTCGCTGATCGCCGCCTGATCGGTCAGCCGATCGCGCTCGGCCTTCACCGCGTCGGTGTCGGGCGGCGTCGGCGTGGGCTTGTCCGGGCTGCCCGGGGCCGCGCTGGGGCTGGGCTCGAGCGGCGCCAGGAGCCTCTTGGTGTCGGCAAGATCGTTGCGCGCCAGCTGGGCGGCGGCGGCCGCCGCCGCCCGCACATCGATCGCCTGGTCGCGCAGGGAATCGATCTCGGTCGGCAGCAGGTCGGCCTGCTCGCTCCGATAGGCGATGCGGTCGAGCTGGCGGGTCCACAGGCTGACGAGCTGGGAGAAGGGGCGTTGCGGCGGAGTGACCGTCTGGGCGACGGCGACCCCGGCCGTCAGCAGCAGGAAGAGGCCGGCCAGGCGGACGAAAAACCGCATCCGGGCTAGGTAGCACGGGCGTCTGAGGGCTGTCCTGGAAGGCTCGGGACAGCCGGTCCCGTTGACAGGGAACCGGGGGCGGGGAACGTTGCGGCACTCATTAAATCTAGGGAGGGAAGTCGTCATGGCGGGCGTGCGTGAAGTACGGATCAAACCCGACCAATTACATGCCTTTACCATGGCAATTTGCCGGGCAGACGGCAGTTCGTCTGAAGAAGCCAAGCTGGTGGCCGATCACCTGGTCCTCGCCAATCTGTTCGGCCATGACAGCCACGGGGTCGGCATGATGCCGGCTTATATCCAGAACACCGGCGCGGGCGCCTGCATCCGTAACCATCATGCAAAGATTTCGCGTGATAATGGCGCCGTCATCGTGGTCGATGGTGGCGCAGGCTATGGTCAGGTCGTCGCCAAGGAAGCGATGGATTTCGGCATCGAGCGGGCGAAAAAGCACGGTGTTTGCGTCGTCGGGCTCATCAACGCACATCATATCGGGCGCATTGGCCATTGGGCCGAACAATGCGCACGCGCCGGCATGGTCAGCACACACTGGGTGAACGTGCACGGCCACAAGTCCCTTGTGGCCCCGTTCGGTGGCGCCGAGCCCCGCTTCACCACCAATCCGTACTGTACCGCCATCCCGCGCAAGGGCCAGGAGCCGATTGTGCTCGACTTCGCCACCAGCCAGGTGGCCATGGGCAAGGTCCGCGTGGCCAACAACAAGAAGGTCCAGATGGAACCGGGCCTGCTGATCGACGCTGCCGGCCATCCGACGACCGAGCCGGGCGTGATGTACAACGCGCCCTTCGGCGCCATCCTGCCGTTCGGCCTGCACAAGGGCGGCGGCCTCGCGGTGATCTGCGATCTCCTGGCCGGCGCGCTGACCGGCGGGCGCACGCACAGCCCGCGCACCATCAAGAAGGACGGTCACGACATCATCAACAACATGCTGTCGGTGATCATCGATCCCGAATCGATGGGTGGAACCGATTTCTTCGAGGACGAGGTCGAGACCTTCATCACCTGGGTGAAGTCGGCCAAGCCGCAGCCCGGCGTCGCCGAGGTGCTGGCGCCCGGCGAGCCCGAGCGCGCTCGTCGCGCCGACCGCCAGAAGAACGGCGTACCCATCGACACCACGACCTGGCAGCAGCTGCTCGACGTGGCCCGCAAGGTAAGGCTTAACGACACGGAGATTCCGCACGTCGCCCCCCCCAATGACATGAAGGGTGTGACGTGACGGCAAAAAGGGGAGACCGACTATGGCCAAGATGAAGCTCTACTACTCGCCGAGCTCGCCCTATGCGCGCAAGGTGAGGATCGTCGCGCTCGAGACGGGGCTGCACAAGAAGATGGACATGGTGAATGTGGCGCTCTCGCCCGTCGCGCCCAACGCCGACGTCGACAAGCACAATCCCATCGGGAAGATCCCCGCGCTGTCGGTCAAGGGCATGGATCTTTTCGACTCGCCGGTGATCTGCGAGTATCTCGACAGCCAGCACAAGGGCCGGAAGATGTTTCCCCGCAAGGGCCGCGAGCGCTGGGTGGCGTTGCGCCTGCAGGCGATGGCCGACGGCCTGCTCGATGCCGCCCTGCTCGCCCGCTACGAGGGCGCGCTGCGGCCGCAGGACAAGCAGTGGGCCGACTGGTCCAAAGGCATGATGAAGAAGATCGACGGCGTTCTCGACCAGCTCGACCAGGAAACGAAGTCGCTGAAGGGAAAGCCGACCATCGGCACCATCTCGGTCGCCTGTGCCCTCGGTTATCTCGACCTGCGCTTCGCCAGCCACGACTGGCGCAGCAAGCATCCCAAGCTCGCCAAGTGGTTCAACACCATGTCCAAGACGCCGTCGGTCAAGGCCACAGTGCCGCCACCGGCGTGATCGCTGCGGCCGTGATCGACGCCGACGAGATCATCCGACGGCTGGGGCTTCGGCCCCATCCCGAGGGCGGCCATTTCTGCGAGACGTTCCGCGCACCCGAGGAGCCGCGCGGCGCCTCGACGGCAATCTACTATCTCCTCAAGGCGGGCGAGCGCTCGCACTGGCACCGCGTCGTCGATGCCGACGAGATCTGGCACTACCATGCCGGCGCGCCGCTCGAACTGTCGTTGAGCGAGGATGGCCGCACCGTCCGGCATCTCCGGCTGGGCTGCGACCTCGCTCTCGACGAGCGGCCACAGGGCGTGGTCCCGCGCGGCGTATGGCAGGCCGCCCGCCCGCTGGGTCGCTGGACCCTGGTCGGCTGCACCGTGGCGCCGGCCTTCCGCTTCGAAAGCTTCGAGATGGCCCCGCCCATGTGGACCCCCGGATCGGACTAGACGGCGCAGCTGCGGAAGCCCGCAAACACGTCGTTGCGATCGGGTGTGAAGAAATTGCGATAGGCGGGCCGGGCGATGCGGGCGCTGGTTGCCCAGCAACCGCCGCGCAGGACCTTGCGGCTTCCGAACCAAGGCTGCGAATAGTCCCTGTAGGGGTCAGCGGAGAAGCCTTCGAACGGCAGGAAGTCGGAGGCGGTCCATTCCCATACGTTGCCGATCATCTGCCGGCAGCCGAAGGCGCTGTCGCCGGCGCTGAGAGCAGCGACGTCGATTGGACCGTCAAAAGCAAAATCGAGATTGGCGAGAGAGGACGTTGGTCGAGCCTCGCCCCACGGCCATAGGCGATGGATTTCGCCGAGGCGATCGCCCGAAGGCTCGCCGATAGCCGCTGCTTCCCATTCCGCTTCGCTCGGAAGCCGTCGTTTGGCCCAACGGCACCAGGCGCTGGCCTCGAACCAGTTGACGAAGATCACCGGCGCGTTGGGAGCCAGTGGGTGAACTTCGCGGTAATGCCGCCCGACCCAGCCGCCATCGCGCCTGGCCAGCCAGTACACAGGCTTGTCGGCGCTATGGGTTTCGCGCCATGCCCATCCCGCATCGCACCAGAACTCGCGTCGCCGGTAGCCGCCGTCGTCGACGAAAGCCGCAAATTCGGCATTGGTCACTGGCGCGCGCGCAATGCTGAAGGACGCCAACTCGACGGGATGCGCCCATTTCTCGTTATCGAATATGAACCCGTCGGTGCTGCTGGAACCCAGGCACCATGGTCCGCCGGGGACCGTGGCATCGCCCGGCAGCGCGCCAGCGGAAGGACGGGCCGTGCTGCCGAGGTCCTGGGGCGGCGCGTTGGACGACGTTTGACGCATGTAGGCCTGGGCCTCGACATGCATGTCTTCGTGGCGAACTGCGAGATCGTAGAAGTAGCGGGTATCGTCGCTGATGCCGCGGCTCAGCAGCTCTTCCTGCCGCGCCAGCACGTCGGCCATGTAGCGGCGCGTCCCGGCCAGATCCGGCAAGTCGAGATGCCAGCGCGTCTTGTGCGCAACGTTGCTTGAATCCCAGAGCGAGTCGCAGCGCTCGATCAGGGGCGTGCGTCGCTCGGCGTGGCGCAAGGTCCAGTACTCGTGGAACCACGCGATATGGCCAATCTCCCAGAGCACCGGATTGACGATCTCCCGGTACGGGCCCATCAATTCGGCTGATGAAAGATCTTCCGTCAAACGCTCGGTGCGATGACGGGCCTGGCGCAGTTGCGCAACGAGTTCCGAAGCGGAAGCACCGCTGGTCGGGCGAAGTGCATGGCCATGGTCCATGAGGATCGTCCTTATCACACCGGCCGGCCCGACTTCACGCACGGGCAATCGAGTGGCCGCCTCGCGATGGGCGGGTATCCTGCGAAAGCTCGGCCATCGGGTGCATGTCGACTCGAGTTACGATGGCCGGCGCTTCGATCTGATGGTTGCCATCCATGCCTGGCGGAGCGCCGAAGCCATAGAGCGCTTCAAGGCGCGATATCCAGCCCATCCTGTCGTGCTTCAGCTCAGTGGCACGGACATCTACGAATACTTGAAATCCGACCCCGACCGCACTCTGCGATCGATGGAGTTGGCCGACCGGTTGGTCGGCCTGAACGACCTTGCCGGGAAGGTCATTCCGAGGCGGCTGAGGAAGCGATTGCGCATCGTTTTCCAGTCGGCCTCCCCGCCATCAAGAACCAGACGCCTCGGCACACGGGCCATGACCGTCTCGGTGATCGGTCATCTGCGGGACGTCAAGGATCCTCTACGGGCGGCCGAAGCGGCGCGCTTGCTGCCGGGAGACAGTCGTGTCTGCATCGAACACGTTGGCCGAGCCTACACATCACAATGGGCGGCGCGGGCGCGCGCCGAAATGAAGACCAACAAGCGGTACCGGTGGCGAGACGATGTACCGGCAGCGTCCGTTCGCAAGTTGCTGGCGCGTAGCCACGCGATGGTCATTTCGTCCATTAGTGAGGGCGGCGCCAACGTGATTTCGGAGGCGGTCGTTGCCGGGGTCCCGGTGCTGGCGTCGCGGATGGACGGCAACATCGGTCTGCTCGGTGGCGACTATCCCGGCTACTTCCCCGTGGGGGATACGCGAGGCCTCGCGCGATTGCTCGAAAGAGTGGAGCACGAACCGGCCTTTGCGAGACGTCTCGCGGCAGCCGTTGCCCACCGTGCGTCGCTCTTTCGGCCTGCCCGCGAAATGGCTGCATGGCGGCGTCTCCTGGCAGAAGTGGCACCCTCATGACGGGGATTTGGGGGGTTCACAAGCCGGTGGGATGCAATCGAAAGTGTGAAATGCAATCGTATCTTAACGTTGCCCTGGTGACGCTTCTGACAGCGGCGGTCTATTTCTGGATGGCAACGCGGGTCGCACGTGCCCACCAGAAGACGGGAATATTGCCCCCGTCATGATCGGCGATTCCGTACTGGAGGGAATGATCCGCGAGCATAGGATGACGGTGGACGGCCGGCTCGGTCGAACGCGTAAAGACGTGAGGTAACTTGGCGGTTATCGGCGCCACGTCAGGGATAAAGTCCGAGCGCTATCAGCGCCTTAGAAGACGATTGTGCCGGCCCAGCGTGGTCATCGTGCTGCAACCGAAGTTCATGCGTTGGCAGTGAGTCTTTCCCCCGCTGATTCCGACCCACTGATGGGGTTACGATAGCGTGACAACGGGGGCCGAATTGCTTTTTCGTCGGACCAATCCGGTGAGCCATCGCCTGGCGCGCCTCGCCTTCTTCATGGCGTGTGCGGCGGCCGTGGTCGTCGCCGTGTCCGGCCCGCTGCATCGCTATATCGGTGTCGATATCGATATCGCGCTCACGATCTTCCGTTACGGCTTCTATCTCTCGGCTGCGGCGATCGCGCTGGCGCTCGCCACCATCGTGCCGACGCGGCCGGGCGAGCGACGCCGCGGCTTCGTGGCGGCGCTGCTCGCGCTCGCGATCGGCATCGCCGCGGCCTGGGCGCCGGTCACCCTGATGCTGCGCGCGCGGCAGGCGCCGCCGATCAGCGACATCAGTACCGACACATCCAATCCCCCGCCGCTCGTCATCACTCTGCAGATGCGGCAGGAGAGCCGGCAAGGCGGCGACGGTACCTACCCTCTCGCTAACGCGGTCCTGCAGCGTGAGGCCTACCCCGACATCGCGCCCATCACGCTCCCTCTCTCGCCGGCGGACGCCTTCAAGCGCGTCGATGCCATCGCCACGTCGCTTGGTTGGGACGTCGTCGCGCGTGCGCCGCCCGACGGGCGCATCGAGGCGATCGACACGACGCGGTGGTTCGGCTTCCAGGACGATGTCGTGGTGCGCATCCGACCCAGCGGCAACGGCAGCAAGATCGACATCCGCTCCAAGAGTCGCACCGGCACGTCCGACCTCGGCACCAACGCCGATCGCATCCGGCTGTTCACCGAGAAGCTGAAGTCCGGGATGAACTGAGGAAGGATCCCTCGCTCACGCTCGGGATGACAAATTTGTTTGTCATCCCGAGGCAAAGCCGAGGGATCTTCAGCCGTTCATCGGCAGCGTGAACCGGAACGTCGTGCCGGAGTTGCTGGTCTCGGCGAGCGCGATCTCGCCGCCGTGGGCGCGCACGAGGTCTCGCGCGATGGCGAGGCCGAGGCCGGCGCCGCCGGCGCGGCCGCCGGTGGTGAAGGGACGGAAAAGCTGGCCCGCGACGTCGGGCGGGATGCCGTGGCCATTGTCGGCGACGTCGATCAGCAGGAAGACGCCGCCGACACGGGCGCTCACGCTCACGGCCGTGGCGCCGGCGTCGAAGGCGTTGCGGCCGAGATTGCTGAACACGCGGAACAGGAGGTCACGGTCGGCCCGCACCGTGCGCTCGCCGATCGTATTGCGCCATTCGCGCAGCTGGTTGGGGTCGCTGTCTTCGCCCTGCTCCTGCAGCACGACGCCGACCTCGTCGACCAGGTCGCCGAGATCGCAGGGCCCGAGCCGCGGCACGGGCCGGTCGCGCACATATTCGATCGCCTCGCTGGCGAGACGCGTCGCCCGGTCGATCGTCCGGAGGATGGTCGGTGCGAACTTGCGGGTGCGCTCGTCGTCGCTGCGCGCCAGCCGATCGGAAAGCAGACGCGCCGTCGACAGCATGTTGCGCAAGTCGTGGTTGATCTTGTTGGAGGCCGCGCCGATTTCGGCGAGGCGGGTCTTCTGCCGCAGCGAGGCGCGCAGCTCGCTCTGCAGGCCGCGAAACTCGCGGTCGACCACGCCGATCTCGTCGGCGCGGCCGGTCGGCGGATGGACGGAGAAGGCCTCTTCCGGCGCGCGGCGGAAGGCGACCATGTCCTCCGACAGGTGCTGCAGCGGCCGGATCACCAGCCAGCGCAGCGCCAGGTAGAGCAGCGAGGCGGTGAACATCGCCACGATGATCGACAGCACCAGCATGCGGGCGGCATAGCCGTACATGGCGATACGCATCGGCAGCTCGTCGACCACGATCCACACCTTGGCGTGCGGCAGCCGCATCGATTCGCCGCCGACCCGCGTGTAGTAGGGTCCGTCGCGCATCATCGCCGCCAGCGCATCCCAGATCAGCCCGAGCGCACCGCGCTCCGTGAGATCGAAGGTCGGCATGGTGGGCGACGGCGCGATGTTGAGCAGGGCCTTCTTGGGCTTGTTGGGCTCGACCAGCACCACGGCATCGACGCGGGCATTGTCGAGCAGCGCGCGCTTCACCTCTTCGGTCACCATGTTGTCGGGCGTGGCATCGAGCGCGAGCGCGGCGAGCGTGCCGCTCTCGACGAGCTGGTTCAGGTAGACCATGCGAAAGCGTGCGATCGACGGCAGGAAGAGCAGCAATTCGGCCGTCATGACGGCGGCGACGACCAGTCCCAGGATGCGCCACGACAGGCCGAACGTCGGCAGGCGCCGACGCGTGGCGGGGGCGAGGTTTTGAGCCCGGACGGAGATGTCGGCAGCCATGGTCTTTTATTTTACCGGAGGGCGCTGGACCGGCCTAGCGGCCCTGCATTCAACTCTTCATGCCTCATCGGGCAACGATTTGGCCACCGAATGTGTCAGATCGGCGTTCGACAGTGACGGCTAGGGGCGGCGCCAACCGAAGATGCCGATCGTCGTCAGCAAGCCGAGTGTCACCAGGCCAAGGCCCGAGATCTGCAGCAGACCCGGAATTTCACCCACGACCGGGACGCCAATCAGTACCGAAAGGGCCGGCACGATGGCGGGAAACAGAACGGCGCGGCTTACGCCCAGCAGCACGACGGCCTGGCCGTAGGCATACATGGTGAGTGCCCCCTGGACTCCGCCCTGGATCAACCCCTGGGAGGCCAGTGTGCCCAGCGGGAGCGCCCGCAGATGCTGGGGCCCCGCCCACAGGAAATAGACCGGCGTCGTCACCAGAGCAGAGAGCACGACGACCACTGCGGTGGCGCGCAGCGCCGACAGCCGCCAGTAGCGCAGTAGAAGTGTGAAACCCGCCCACAGAACGCTCGACAGGAAGAACAGCAGGTCGCCCAGCCAGGCCCGCGCGCCCGCCGGTTGGATAAGACCATCCCAGCCGATCAGCACAATGCCGGCCAACACGATCGCCGCCCCCAGAAGGTGGTTGTGGCCCAATCGTTCGCGCAGGAAAAGCGTGGCGCCGATGGTGCTGACGATCGTCACGGTCGCCGGCGCGATGACGGCGCCATGGGCGAGGGGCGCGAAACCGTAGCCGCCGGTCTGCAGGAGCGCGAACGGAGCGCCTCCCAGTACGGTCAGCACAAGGCTGCGACGCCAGCCGATGCCGGCGAAATCGGACAGGCCGAAGCGCAGCAACAGCGGCAGCATGATGAGGCCCGCAAAGATGTAGCGGGCGAAGATCAAGTCGGCGACCTGAAGGCCGCCGATGATGCCGGCGCGGGCCGCGGCAAAGGAGACCGAGGCGCCGAGCGCCATGGTCGCGCCCGAGATCAGGCCCCAGCGCCGGTTCCGCGCGGCACGATCGGCATCGGTGGAGAGGTCGACCATGCCTGGCGCTAGCACGGACAACGAAAAAGACCCACTATTTTATAACGAACGTTCCAAAATGGTTTTGCACACCGAAGTGATGATTGTAAACGTGCCGTTTTATTCTATAGCGCCCGCTCCAGAATCGTGATTGATTTGGCCATGGCCCGCCTCAAAGCCTTCGACGAAGAGCGCGCGATCGACTCGGCCGTCGATTGCTTCTGGGCACGCGGCTACGAAGCGACATCGGTGCGCGATCTGGCCGAAGCGATGGGGATCGGCGGCGCCAGCCTCTACAATGCCTATGGCGACAAGCGCGAACTCTTCATCCGCGCGCTCGAACGTTATGCCAACCGCTCGATGCGCGAGCGCATCAAGCGGATAGAGGCCGCGCACGAACCCAAACAGGCGATCGCCGCGTTCCTCGCCGAGATCATCGATCGGTCGGTCAGGGATCCGGATTGCAAGGGCTGCATGCTGGTGAACTCCGCGCTCGACGTTGCTCCGCACGATGCCGAGATCGGCGAGCTGGTCGGGCACTATTTCGGCGAGATCCGGGCCTTCTTCAGACGCAACGTCGAAGCGGCGCGCCGTACCGGGCAGGTACCGCGGCATCTCGATGCCCCAGCCGTATCCGGCCACCTGCTGGGCGTGCTGCTGGGCATCCGCGTGCTGGCGCGTACGGGAGCGAAGCGCAAGCTGCTGGAGAGCGTGGCCCGGCCGGCGCTCGATCTGTTGGAACCGGCATCGCGGCGGGCACGGCAATGACGCTTCCGATCAAAGCACTGACGTTCGACACCGGGGGCACGATCCTCGACTGGCATCGCGGTATTTCGGCGGCCCTGGCCGACGCCGGGGCGCGTCGCGCGATCAGCGCCGACTGGCCGGCCGTGACCAACGAATATCGTCGGCGGGCGCTCAAGGGCATGACTCGCCAGGTGCGGCCCGACTTCAACATCGATGACGTCCATCGCCGCGTGCTCGATGAGCTTGCGGCCGAACACGGCTGGCTGGCCTTCACCGAGGAGGATCGGGCAGATATCCAGCGCGCCTGGCACGCCCTCGACGCCTGGCCGGATTTCCCCCCGGCACTGAAGCGCCTGCGCCGCCGCCACGTCGTGGCGTCATTCACCATCCTCAGCACATCGCTCATCGTCGACGTGTCGCGGCGCAATGGCTTCGATTGGGACTGCGTCATCTCGTGCGAGATGATCGGCAGCTACAAGACGAACCCAGACGCCTACCGGACATGCGCGCGTTGGCTGGGCTACCGGCCGGAGGACGTGCTGATGGTCGCCTGTCACAATTTCGATCTGCTGGCGGCGCACAATGTCGGCTATCGAACGGCCTTCGTGCGGCGGCCCGATGAATGGGGAACGGCCGGGCCGCCCGACCCGGTGCCCAACCCCGCGATCGATATCGTCGTCGACGATTTCGGCCAGTTGGCCGATCGGCTCGGCTGCTGAACGACCGTCATGACCCACAAGTCGATCGATCACCTGAACGTCGAGGCGCTGCAGGCGCTGCCTGACGATGGTCCGGTGACGATGCTGAACCTGATGCGCTTCCGCGATCGCTCGCTCGACGGTAACGGCAGCGGTTGGGATGCCTATCTCCGCTACAGCGCACTCACCATCAAGCTGATCAAGGCGGTCGGCGGCACGATCGTCTGGACCGGCGACGCCCAGGCCGTCGCGCTCGGCGTGCCCGATGCGCATCGCTGGGACTACGTCGCCCTGGTGCGCTACCCCTCGCGGGCCGCGTTCCTCCAGATGATGACGTCAGCCGACTATCAGACCTCGAACGTCGAGCGCGAGAATGGCTGCGCCGACCACGTCATCATTGCGGTCCGGGAAACCTACAACAAGCTCGCCAAAGCCTGAGTCGTTGAAGGAGAGAACCATGTCACTCGAAGAAAAACTCGCCGCCACCCGTGCGGGGGCCGCAACCCGCATTCCGCCTGATCGCCAGGCCATCATGCATCGTGCCACCGAGGACCTGCGCAACTCCGGCATCCTCGATCGCATCGTCAAGGTCGGCGCTCCCATGCCGGCGTTCGAGCTCGAGAACCATGACGGCCGGTATGTCTCGTCGGCCGACCTGCTGGCCGGCGGGCCGATGATGCTGTCCTTTTTCCGAGGGTCGTGGTGACCCTATTGCCGACATGAGCTGGACGCTCTGCAAAGCATTTACGCCGATATCGCCGCCCTCGGGGCCTCGCTGGTCGTGATCTCGCCGGAGCTGCCCGCCCGGGTGGCCGACATGGCGACCCAGCAGAAACTCACCTATCCCATCCTGTGGGATGAGAAGTCGAAAGTAGCCGCAGCCTTCGGACTCGCCTTCACGCTGCCCGAGGATCTCCGACAGGTCTATCTCGGCTTCGGCAACGACCTTGCCCAACGCAACGGCGATCCGTCATGGCAACTGCCCGTGCCGGCGCGCTTCGTGATCGATGCCGACGGCATCGTGCGTTCCGTCGAGGCCGATCCCGACTACACCTATCGACCGGAGCCCGAAGTCACGCTCGATGCGTTGCGCAAGGTCGTGGGCTGAGGATCGGTCGCGATCATGCTCGGCCGCGTGGCAAGTGAAGACCACCACGCGGCGAGACGCCCGTAGGATGAAAGCAGCGCTGCTCCTTCGGGTGCCTGCGTGAAGTAGGCGACCATGGCGCCGAGATGGAGGTCGGCCAGAGAGAGCGATGCGCCGGTGAGGAAAGTGTCGCCCGAGGCCAGCTTCTCCAGCGCGCCCAGGACACGTGGGGCGGCGGCCAGGCCGGCGGCGATTTCGGCTTCATCGACGGGACGGCCGAAGCGCGGGCGCATGACGCGCTGGGCGAAGACCTGGCGCACCAGCGGCCAATAGGCATAAGCATCGACCACGCCAATGATCTGATCCATGCGGGCGAGCGCAGGAGCGCCCGCCGGCTGCAGGGAGGGGCCCGCAAAGGCGCGGTCGACATAGCGGGTGATCGCCGCGGTCTCGTAGAGCGCGAAGCCGTCATGGACCAGGACGGGTACCCGGCCGAAGGGATGGAGCTCGAAATAAGCCGCCGGCAGAGCGGGCTCGAAGGGGTTCACCTCGACGCGCTCGTAGGGGACGCCCTTCTCGGCCAGGGCCAGCCGGACGATGCGCAGATAGACGCTGTAACTGTAGCCGTGCAGAACGAGTGACATCGAGAAGGGGGACATGGCCTGTTTCTAGCCCTCTCCGGCCCTGCAGACAGGGTGGGAAAGACTTTGACTCACGGCCTTCGCATGCTTATTACCGCTGCCCACGGAATTTCGCCCCCGGCGCCTCGCGCGGGGGCTTGTGTTTTGGAGGAGTTGCGTCATGAAACGCACGTATCAGCCGAGCAAGCTGATCCGCAAGCGCCGGCACGGCTTCCGGTCCCGCATGGCTACGGTGGGGGGCCGCAAGGTCATCGCCAACCGCCGCCGGTCGGGCCGCAAGCGCCTCTCGGCCTAACAGTCTTGCCCGCGGCGCGTCCCGGGCGTCTGCCGAATCGTCGGGATTTCCTGCGCGTCCAGGCCGGGCGCCGCTGCGCCATGCCCGGATTCGTGCTCCAGGCCGCCCCTGCGCCGGCCGATCTCGAGCTGCCCGCCGTCCGGGTGGGTTTCACCGTGAGCCGTAAGGTCGGCAATGCCGTGGTCCGCAACCGGGTGCGCCGGCGCCTGCGGGAAGTTGCGCGGCTCGTGATTCCGTCCCGGGCGCGGACCGACCTCGACTATGTGCTGGTCGGCCGCCAGACCGCCATTGGCCGCGATTTCGCCAAGCTCCAGCAGGAGCTGGTCGAGGCGTTGAAGCGGCTCAAGGCGCTTCGCGTCGCGACGCCATGACCGCCCTCGCACGCCTTGCGCCCGGGCCCGCCAATCGCCAGTTTCCCGGCCGCATGATGTCGTTCGTCCTTCGCGGCGCGATCCGTCTCTACCAGCTCACGCTCGCCTACTTCTTTGTCGGCGTCTGTCGGTATGAGCCTTCGTGCTCGGCCTATGCCGCCGAAGCCGTCACGCGGCACGGCGCGCTGCGCGGCAGTGTGCTCGTCGCCCATCGTCTCTGTCGCTGCGGGCCGTGGGGCGGCTCCGGCTACGATCCGGTGCCTCCGTCCCTTTCCTGTTCGTCTGTAAAAGCCCGCTAAATGGACCAGAAGAATTTCCTCGTCGCGATCGTCCTCTCCGTGGCGATTATCATGGGCTGGCAATACATCTTTCCGGCCAAGCACACGGCTCCGCCGCCGCAGCAGACGGCCCAGACCGCGACGCCCGCCTCTCCTGGCGCTTCGCCCGGCGCCACGCCGGGTGCCACGCCTCCGGGGGCGCCGGGTGCTCCCGGTGCCGCGCCTGGCGCACCCGCGACCGAGCCGTTCGTGAGCCGCGAGGAAGCGCTGAAGCGCAATCCGCGCATCACCTTCGACACGCCGCAGCTCATCGGCTCCATGTCGCTCAAGGGCGCGCGCATCGACGACGTGCAGCTCGCCAAGCACCGCGAGACGATCGATCCCAACAGCCCGCCCGTGGCCGTGCTGTCGCCGGTCGGTAGCGAGCATCCGTATTATGCGGAGTTCGGCTGGTCGGCGACCGACAGCAACATCAAGCTGCCGGGCCCCGACACGCTGTGGACGGCGGACAAGCCGACGATCACGCCCGGCGCGCCGACGACGCTCAGCTGGGACAACGGCGAGGGCCTGATCTTCCAGCTCATCGTCACGGTCGACGATTACTTCCTGTTCGACGTGAAGCAGCGCGTCGAGAACAAGTCCGGCAAGCCGGTGATGCTGTTTCCCTGGGGCCTCGTCGTGCGTTACGGCGAGCACAAGCCCGAGGGCACCTACGTGCTGCATGAAGGTCCCTACGGCGTCTTCAATGGCAGCCTGAAGGAGTTCAGCTACAAGGACTTCGCCGGCGACAAGCAGCAGAAGCTCAGCACTCTCGGCGGCTGGGTCGGCATCACCGACAAGTACTGGATGGCGACGCTGATCCCCGATCAGCAGCTCAAGGTCGACGTGACGATCAAGCAGACCGGCACCGACCCCAACGTGAAGTACCAGATCGACTACCTCGCGCCGGGCATCGACATCGCGCCGGGCGCCACGGGCGACAACGATTCCCATCTCTTCGCCGGCGCCAAGATCGTGCGCGTGGTCGACGAGTATCGCGAGAAGTACGGCTTCGACCATTTCGACCTGACGATCGACTGGGGCTGGTTCTGGTTCTTCACCAAGCCGCTGTTCTGGCTGCTCGAATGGCTCTACGCCCATATCGGCAATTTCGGCCTCGCCGTCATGGCGCTGACGGTGATCGTGAAGGCGATCTTCTTCCCGCTCGCCAACAAGTCCTACGCCGCCATGAGCAAGATGAAGGCGCTGCAGCCCGAGATGGAGAAGCTGAAGCAGCGCTACGGCGAGGACAAGCAGCGGCTCAATCAGGAGATGATGCAGCTCTATCGCCGCGAGAAGGTGAATCCGGCGGCGGGTTGCCTGCCCATCGTGCTGCAGATCCCGGTCTTCTTCGCGCTCTACAAGGTGCTCTACACGACCATCGAGATGCGCCATCAGCCGTTCTTCGGCTGGATTCACGATCTCAGCGCGCCCGATCCGCTCACCGTGCTGACGGGCTTCGGCCTGTTCCATTGGCAGGTGCCGGAGTTCCTGCACTTCTTCAACATCGGCCTGTGGCCGCTGATCATGGGCGTGACCATGTACGTCCAGCAGCGGCTGAATCCCGCGCCGGCCGATCCCGTGCAGGCGCGTATCTTCCAGTTCCTGCCCATCATGTTCACCTTCATGATGGCGCCCTTCGCGGCCGGCCTGGTGATCTACTGGGCGTGGAGCAACACGCTCTCGATCGCCCAGCAGTACACGATCATGCGCCGCCACGGCGCGCCGATCGGTCCCAAGGCGAACGCCAAGGCCCAGGCCCGCGCCAAGGCTGCCGCAGCGGCGGTGACGGATGTCGAGCCGGTGCCCGCGAATGGCGGCGGCGGGGGCGGCGGGTCCAAGAAGGGCAAGGCCAAGAAGGGCTGATGAGCGGGCCGCAGCAAGAGGAACGCACGCCGGCGGAGATCGAGGCGGCGCGCAAGCTCTTCGCCGGTCCGTGCGAGTTCGTGGCGGGCGCGGCCGGCCTCGACTCGATGATTCCTGCGACCGTGCCGGAAGTGGCCTTTGCCGGCCGCTCCAATGTCGGCAAGTCGAGCCTGGTGAACGCGCTGACCGGCCGCCGGGCGCTCGCCCGCACCTCCTCGAGCCCGGGCCACACGCGCCAGATCAACTTCTTCGATCTCGGAGGCCAGCTCTTCCTCGTCGACCTGCCAGGCTATGGTTTCGCCCAGGTCTCGAAGTCGATGAAGGAGACCTGGACCGATCTCGCCTCGGCCTACCTACGCGGCCGGCCGACCCTGAAGCGCGTCTGCCTGCTGATCGACGCGCGCCATGGCGTGAAAGACACCGACCGCGAGACGATGAAGAACCTCGACGCCGCGGCCGTCTCCTATCAGCTCGTGCTGACCAAGACCGACCAGCTCAAAACCAACGACGTCGCGCGCGCCGTCGCCGCCGCCGAAGCGGTCGCGCGCAAGCACGGTGCTGCTCATCCGCAGGCGCTGCCCACGAGCAGCACGACAGGTTTCGGCCTGCCCGAGCTGCGCGCCGAATTGAAGGCTGTCGCGGCACTTTAGCGCTTCGCGCCGGCCGTCCCGACGGGCAAGGTCGGCTGCATGAAGCTACGCGTCATCGCGCTCGGTTTGGGTTTGCTCGCGTCGGCTGCCCAGGCGCAGGCGCCGTCCGACTGGCAAGGTCTGGGTGCGGGTCCCATTGCCCCCACACGGGTGACGACGGTGGTGATCACACCCAGCAGAGTCGCGGCCCTGCCGCAGGGGCGGTTGAACGACGAGGCCGTCTATCTGCTCGACGGCAACTGGGTGTCGCTGCTCTCGGCTGGCGAAGGCAATTTCACCGCTCGCAGGATCGCGGCGGGCCGCGGCCGATTGGTGGAACCGCAGCAGCTGGGCGAAGCGGGCACCGTGCAGACCGAGGCAGGCACGGTGGCGCTGAGCGCGAGCGACGTCATCAGGTATCGCGAGGCAATCGGCGTCCGCTGACGCTGCCTCACGCCGCGTCGTGGAAGATGATGCCCAGGGTGAAGCGCTCGCCCGAGCGCAGGCTCGACACGCCGTGGCGCATCGCCGTGCGGTGCCAACCGCGCGTGCCCTTTGCCGCCCGTTCGTTGACGGCGAAGATCACCGCATCGCCGCGCTTGAGCGGCACGACCTCGCCGCGCGACTGCAGGCGCGGCCGCTGCTCGACCAGCATGAACTCGCCGCCCTCGAAATCCTGGCCGGGCTGGCTCAGCAACACCGTCGCCTGCAGCGGGAAGACGAGATCGCCGTAGAGGTCGCGATGCAGGCAGTTGTAGTCGCCTGGGCCGTAGCGCAGCAGCAGCGGTGTCGGCCGCTTCTGGCCGCCGGCATGGCACTCGCGGAGCCAGCCCTTGAGCGTGGCCGGGAAGCGCCTCTCGATGCCCAGCGCCTCGTTCCAGCGATTCGCTACCGCGGCGAGCGGCGGGTAGAGCGTCTGGCGCAACCGCTCGACCGGCTCGGGCAACGGATAGGCGAAATACTGGTATTCGCCCTGCCCGTAGCCGTGCCGCTGCATAACGATGTGCTTGCGGAAGAGGCCCTGATCGGGCCAAAAAGCGGCAAGCGTCCGGCACTCGGACGGGTCGAGCAGCCCGCGTGCCACGACGAAGCCGCGGTCGGCCAATGCTCCGCTGTCGAACAGCGCTTCGGGCACCGTTTCGAACGTTATCGTTTCAGACATGGCTGCATCCTGTCGCAGAGGCCGCACTTCTTCTATCCGTCGGCCGCCTGATATATAATGCCTCCTTAGCCCTCTCCCGGCCCGGGAAGAGGGCTTTTGCCAACCTGAAGGGTTTCCAAGAGATGCCGGACACCGTCCAGACCGATCGGGAGCAGAAGCGGTTGATCCGCATGGCCGAGACGATCTCGAAGGCCCTGCCCTACATGCGCCGGCACAACGACGCGACCTTCGTGGTGAAGTATGGCGGCCACGCCATGACCGATCCCAAGCTCGGCGATCTCGTGGCACGCGACGTCGTGCTGATGAAGCAGGTCGGCATGAACCCGATCGTGGTCCATGGCGGCGGCCCGCAGATCAACAAGATGCTGGAGAGGGTCGGCCTCAAGAGCGAATTCGTGAACGGGCTGCGCGTCACCGACGCCGCGACCATGGAGATCGTCGAGATGGTGCTCGCGGGCTCCATCAACAAGGCGATCGTGGCCGACATCAACGAATGCGGCGGCATCGCCGTCGGCATCTGCGGCAAGGACGGCAACCTGATCCTCGCCAAGAAGGTCACCGAGATGCGCGACCCCAAGACGGGCGAGCTGCTCAAGGTCGATCTCAAGCAGGTCGGCGAACCGGCCAAGATCAACGTCATGGTGCTGGAGCAGCTCCGTCGCGCCGACGTCATTCCCGTCGTGGCGCCGATCGGTTTCGGCGTCGATGACGAGCTCACCTACAACATCAACGCCGACACGTCGGCCGGCGCCATCGCCGGTGCCATGAAGGCCAAGCGCCTCCTGTTCCTGACCGACGTGCCGGGCGTGCTCGACAAGAACGGCAACCTGATCCCCGAGATGACGGTCGAGAGCGCGCGCGCCTTGATCGCCGACGGCACGATCTCCGGCGGCATGATCCCGAAGGTCGAGAACTGCATCGACGCGGTGAATCGCGGCGTCGAGGCGGCGGTGATCATGGACGGCCGCGTGCCGCACAGCCTGCTGCTCGAGGTCTTCACCGAGGCGGGCGTCGGCACGATGGTCAAGCGTATCTAGGGCACGGTGGTCAAACGGGCCTGGAAGCCCTCTAAACTGGGCTTGAATCGCCTGTTTTCACTGCATATTTAACCGCCATGGCTCTCCGGACCATCCTCACCGCGCCCGATCCGCGCCTCAAGAAGAAGGCGGCGCCGGTCGCTGCCGTCGACGCCGACATCCGCCAGCTCATGGATGACATGCTGGAGACGATGTACGACGCGCCCGGCATCGGACTCGCGGCGCCGCAGATCGACGTGCTGAAGCGCGTGATCGTGGTCGACATCGACCGCGAGGACGTGAAGACCGGCCCGCTGTTCATGGCCAACCCCGAGATCGTCGAGGCCTCCGACGAGGACGCGACCTACGAGGAAGGCTGCCTGTCGCTGCCCGAGCACTATTCCGACGTGGTGCGTCCGGCCAAGGTGACCGTCCGCTATCTCGACCGCGACGGCGAGCAGAAGGAACTTGCCTGCGAGGGCCTGCTCGCGACCTGCGTGCAGCACGAGATCGACCATCTCGACGGCATCCTGTTCGTCGACCACATCTCCGCGCTTAAGCGCAACATGATCCTGCGCAAGCTCCTGAAGACCCGTAAGGAAAAGGAGCGCGAGGAAGCCGAAGGCAAGCCCGAGAAGGCGCCTTCCATGGGCAAGGCGCCGGCCTCGGTCTGATCATTCGGAGGGCGGGCGTCTCGCCCGCGCAAAGGAACGCGCCACTCCAGTGGCGCTCAGGCTTATGAGATCGACTTAAGCAGCTTCACGTTGTGGGCTTGGACTATCATTGCTCGACCAGCCGATCCCACTCCGCCCGAGATATCCAGACGATGGCACCGACCTCGTCCTTCCAATACCACCACCCGCCGGCCCTGTTTCGAAGGTCGCAGAGCCTCTCATAGAACGCTTCGTTGACAGGGTTCTCTTCGAGCAGGCCCCGGCCAAATCTGGGCTCGAACGATCCGCGAGCGAGCCATCTGTCCAAGGCCAGCTCGGATCCGATGTGCCAACGGGTAAAGTCGGTGTCTTCGAAGACATCGTGCATCCGAATGAGAAGCTGGAGAGATGGTTCGCGCTCGACAATCCTCCGCCATGAGTGCTGCCAGCGTTCGACTCTCTCAGCTAGTCTCCTGCCGCCACCAGTCAATCCTTCCAGCGGCTTCCATCTCTCTTGCGGCGGATTCCAACTGTCATCGACGTCGAGTGGGTCGGTCGAGAAAAACCTAACTAACGAGCCGCGATCCGGGAAGCGACGACAGTATCGGTGAAGTAATGTGGCGAGCTGTATGAATTGATTTCTAGCGTCGACTTCGTGAGGCACGGCTTCAAAAATCAAAAGCTCTTCCTTAAGGTTCAGGCGGAAAGCCGCCTCGGCAATAATTTCCCTGACGCGTTCTTCAGTGGCGGGCAGCGCTTCCGATAGCTGCTGTATCCAGCGCCAGTGGTGGTCTACACCGTAACCCGACCGCGCAGGTTGGACGCCAAGGCGTTCGAGCCACTTCTCAATGACATGGTCGGTGCCGTGAGCGACCAACGGCGGATCGGCCACGAAATCCGGGATCGCAAAATCAGGCATCGGCATGCCCGCGCATCGTAGCGTGGGCCGCCGTATCCCCGCGAGCGGCCGGTTCTATTGAGCCGCGATCTTCGCCGCGGCCGGCGCGAAGTCGCGTTCCATCTCGCGGCGGAGTTTCACCGCGGTCAGGCTCTCGTCCATCGCCACATCGGCGTAGGTCAGCGACTGGCCGGCCTTGATGGGCTTGAGCAGCTTCACGTTGTGGGCGAGGCCGAGCGGCAGGCTGCCGAGGCCCGTGGATTTCTCCGACGGGAAGAGCTTGCCGTAGACCGTGTAGCCGCCCTCGCCGTCGAGCATCTCGCCGGCCTTGAGGTCGCGCTTGGCGGTGGCGATGACGTCGGCATGGAACCCGATCGGGCAGCCGGTCGGCTCCTTGCGCAGGCCGACCGAGGCGACCGACATGCCGACTTCGAGGCCGATCAGGTGCCAGCGCTTGTACATCACCGAGTACCGGCCGCTCGGGTCGGTCTGCAGCATGTACTCCTCGAAGCAGTTCTTCTGGTACTCGGTCGACGCCTCGAACACGACCCACACGCCCTTGCGGATCTCGTAGGGGATCGCGCGGCCGTCGATCTCGAGCGACGACGCGACTTCGACCTGGCCCTTGTGGTGCAGATGGCCGCCCTCGGACTTGGGCCGCATCACGAAGGGCAGATCCTCGACGGAGCAGGGCGGGAAGGCGAGGCCGTCCGGTGCCGGCGTGAGGCCCGTCGCATTGGAGACGGCTGTGCTTTCGATCGCCGGCTTGGAGCCGTCGAGGAAGCTGTTGAACATCTTGGGGTTCAGGCCGCCGCGCTTGGCCTGCTCCTCGTTGAGGCCCCAGTATTTCCACACTGTCTCCGGCGTCGACTGCGCGAAGTGCGGCAGCCACTTGTGGCCGCGGCCGGCCGCCGTGACCGTGAAGCCCGAGGTGCGCGCCCAGTCGACGAGCTCGCAGATCAGCGCCGGCTGGTCGCCATAGGCCAGGCTGTAGACCACGCCGGCCTTCGCGGCGTGCTTGGCGAGCAGCGGACCGCAGAACGCGTCGGCCTCGACGGTCACCATCACCACGTGCTTGCCGTTGCGGAAGGCCTCGAGCGCATGCTCGACGGCGGCGATCGGATCGCCCGTTGCTTCGACGATGATGTCGATCTCGGGGTTGCTGACCAGCGCCTTCCAGTCGTCGGTGAGATGCGTGTTGCCATGCTTGCGCGCCTCGGCGAACGAGATCGCCGAGGTGACATCGGGCTTCCAGCCGAGTCGCTCGAGGTTCGCCTTGGCGCGCGGCGGCGAGAGATCGGCGATGCCGACCAGGTGGATGCCGGGCGTGGTCGGGATCTGGCTGAGATACATCGCGCCGAACTTGCCGGCGCCGATCAGGCCGATGCGCAGCGGCTTACCGTCGGCGGCGCGCTCGAGCAGCATGCGATGGAGATTCATGGGTTCCTCCTGAGGTTCAGTGTCTTATGTCGAGAGAGTCGCGAGATAGGCCTCGGCATGCGCAGTATCCCCGGCCGCGCCGGCAAAACCGACATAGCCGTCCGGGCGGATCAGCCGGAGGCCGGATGAGAGGGTGTCGCTGCCATCGGCCGGCACCACCAGCTTGGGAAACTTCGCAACCAGCGCCGCCACGGCCGTCGACGGACCGGCCGCCACGAACTTCGCGCCGCCCGCGCCTGCTGGAAGCTTGCCGGGCCAGCGCTCGCCGGCCTTCGGGCCGTGGCCGGCGTCGCCGTCACGCACGGTGAGCGGGCTCTCAGGATAACCGATGTCCATTTCCGAGAGCTGGTTCGCCATCTTGTGCTGCACGAACGGGAAGCTGGTGGCGAAGCGCGCGACGGTGTTGCGGATGCCCTGCAGCACCGGGTTGCGAATCGTCGCCACCTCCGTCATGCGGCCGGCGTTGCGCAGCACGCGATCACCGACTCCAGTGCGTTCCGGCGAATAGCTGTCGAGCAGGGTCGGCTTGGCGCTGCCCCTGATCACCAGCGCCAGCTTCCAGGCCAGATTGAACACGTCCTGCATGCCGGTGTTCATGCCTTGGCCGCCGGCCGGGCTGTGGATGTGCGAGGCGTCTCCGGCCAGGAAGACTCGGCCCTTGCTGTACTCCTTGACCTTGCGCTCGTTGATCCGGAAGGCGGCAAGCCAGACGGGATCCGACATCACCAGCGAGGGCGAGGCGCGACGCGCCATCAACTCGTTGACTTCGTCGAGCGACGGATCGGCGCGATGGCCGCCGCCCTTCGTCGCGGGAATGTCGGCAATCACGCGCCATCGATCGCCGATGATCGGGAAGAAAGCGAGAATGCCGTCCCGGTGCCAGAAGATGTGCAGCCGGTTTTTGGGCTCGAGCGCCGGAATGGGGCCGTCGCCCAGGATCCAGTCGCTCTCCAGGGTATTGCCCTCGAACGCGAAGCCGAGGCCATGGCGCACCGTCGAATGGGCGCCGTCGCAGCCGACCATCCAGTCGGCCGTGAGCGTCTCGGTCGTGCCATCCGCTTTCCTGAGCGTCGCCTCGACCGAGGAGCCCTTGTCGGTGAAGCCGGTCAGTTCGACCGACCGCTCGACCGACACGCCGTACTGCGCCAGCCGCTCGTCGAGGATGCGCTCGGTCTCGCTTTGCGGGATCATCAGCGCGTAGGCGTAGCGGCTGTCGGTCGAATCGAACGTTACGCGCGCCATGACCTCCTTGCCATTGGAGACCTGCGCGCCGCGGACTTCGAAGCCCGCAGGCAGGAACTTGTCCACATAACCCGCGTCCTCAAACAGCTCGAGCGAGCGGCTCCACAGAACCAGCGCCTTGGACTTGTCGGTGCGCGCCGCCGCCTTGTCGACGATGCGCACCTTGACGCCGTGTCGCGCCAGCTCGTTGGCGAGCGTCAGCCCAACCGGGCCGGCGCCGACGATGAGGACCTGCGGATGACCGTCAGCCATGCTTCTACTCCCGCTTGTGAGGCCTTGCGGCCATGCGGGCGCTATTCTGCTGCAGCTTTGTGACGGGATGCCAACAAAACCGCGTCATCGCTCCAGGCGTCGATCGGCGTGAAATCGCGATGGGCGATGTACTCCGGCCGCTTGAAGCGGCGGATGGCGTTGGTGACCGAGTTGTAGGTCACGTAGATGATCTGGCGGTCCCACGGCGACATGTTGGGCGGGCTGCCGTGCACCAGCGTGCCGTGGAAGAAGATCGCCGAGCCCGCCCCGCCCTTGGGCGAGACGATGCCGCCCTGCTTCACCAGCTTGGCAATTGTGTCGTTGTCGATCACCCACAGCGGATAGGAGGTCGTGGTGAGGTCGTGCTTGGCCTCGATCGCGCCCTTCCGGTGGCTTTTCGGGATGAACCACAGCGGGCCGTTGAACTCGTTCACCTCGTCGATGAACACGGCGAGGTTCATGGCGCGCGCCTCGGGCATGTCGTCGTCGGCCTTCCACGTGCCGTAGTCCTGGTGCCACTGCCAGACATCGCCGTCGAAGGCGGCTTTGCCGTTGATCTTGAACTGATGGATGTAGGTCTTGTCGCGCAGGAGCTGCTCGGCCGGCTCGACGAAGCGCGGGTGATGGATCAGCGCCTTGAACACCGGATGGTAGGTGTGCACGGCGAAGGCGGTGCGCACCACGTCGCCCGTTTTCTCGCGCACATTCTCCTCGCGGCGCTGCGCGAAGACCTCGGGGACCGAGGTCTTCAGGATCGCCGTCTCCTCGGGCGAGAAGTAGTTGGGGAAGAAGAGATAGCCTTCCTCGTCGAACTGCCTGAGCTGTTCCTGGGTGAGCTTCATCGTTTCCTCCTTGCTTGTTCTTATGCGGCGCGCGAGATCACGACCCGGAGGTGTCCGGTCAGGATGTCGGCCATCTGCTCGGCATGGCCGCGGCAGAGCGCTTCGGCTTCGCTGGCATCGCCCGCCTCGAATGCGCGCAGGATGCCTTCGTGCTCGTCCCACACGCTGGCGCGCAGATCGCTCTCGCTCAGCGCCGCCGCCATGACCCGGCGCAGATGCTGCCAGTGCGGCTGGGCGGTCTCGCCGATCAGCGGATTGCCCGAGGCCTCATAGACGAAGAGATGGAAGTCGATATCCGCCTCGATCACCGAGGGGATGTTGCCGCTCTGCACGGCGCGGCGGCCGACATCGAGCAGCAGGCGGCCGCGATAAGCCATGTCCGGCGTGTAGCGCGCCGCGGCCAGTCGTGCCGCCGCACCGTCGAGCGCCCCGCGCACGACATAGAGATTGCGCGCGTGCTGGATATCGAGCGGCGCGACGCAGACGCCCTTGCGTCCGGATTCGATCAGGAAGCCCTCGCGCCGCAGCAGCATCATGGCCTGCAGGACGGGCTGGCGGCTGACGCCGAATTTCTGCGCCAGCTCCTCCTGGGTGAGCCGCGTGCCGGCTTTCAACTCGCCGGAGCAGATCGCCTCCCGGACAGCGTCGTGGATCTTTTCGGATAGGTCGGGTTCTGGATCAAAAGGCCGCATGGGGTCTGTATACAGAACACAGAAAGTCACGAGTCAACGGATTCGCTCAATTTCCGGTCGTTTTCCGGCTTCAGCCGCCCGGATTGCGTAGCCGGGCGATCCGGTCGGCCACTTCGGGGTGGGTGGCGAGCAGGGCCGGCACGCGCGCCTTCAGGCTCTGGACCGGGTTCACGATGAACAGGTGCTGGGTGGCGTTGCTGACGCCGGGGAAGGGCTTGGCCACGGCGTCGATCTTGGTGAGTGCCGAAATGAGACCGGCGGGATTGCGCGTGAACTGGACCGACGTGGCGTCGGCCAGATACTCGCGCTGGCGTGAGACGGCCATCTGCACCGCCTTGGCCGCGAGCGGCGCCAGGATCGCGGCGACGATCAGCACAATGATCAGGAGGATCGCGCCGCCTCCGCCACCTTTGCGGTCGTTGCTACTGCCACGATTGAAGCTGCCCCAGTTCAGCATGCGCAGGATCATGTCGGCGACCAGCGCGATCAGCCCGACCGTGACGCCGACCACCGTCATGTAGCGCGTGTCGAGATTGGCGATGTGCCCCATCTCGTGGGCGACCACGCCCTGCAGCTCGTCGCGATTGAGCGCGCCCAGCAGGCCGCGCGTCACCACGATGACGGCGTTGGTCGTCGAGGTGCCGGTGGCGAAGGCGTTGAGGGCGTCGGTCTCCATCACCATGACCTTGGGCATCGGCACGCCGGCTGCGAGCGACATTTCCTCGACCACGTTGTAGAGCTGCGGCGCGTCAGCCTTCTCGATCGGCTTCGCGTCGGCCATCGACAGTACGATCCTGTTGCCGAACGTGAGCGACAGCAGGCTCCAGCCGATCGATACCGCGGCCATCAGCGCGGCCAGCGCGACACCCGCCGAGCTCACTGCCGTGAGCTGATCCCTCGCCTCGTCTTCCAGCGCCCAACCGATCAGATAGCCGAAGACGGCTGCGATCGCGGTCAGGATCGCCAGCAACACCAAGGTGTTGCGGCGATTGCTGGCCTGGGCCTCGACGAAATTGGTGGTGCCGCTCATCGCTCGGTCAGCGCAGCGCCACTTTGGGTACCTCGCGCTCGGAGTCGGGCATCGTGAACAGCTCGGCCGGCCCGAAGCCGAATTGACCGGCGATGAGCACCGCCGGGAAGCTCTGCCGCCGGGTGTTATAGGTGTTGACCGAATCGTTGTAGAACTGGCGCGAGAACGCGATCTTGTTCTCCGTTGACGTGAGCTCTTCCTGCAGCGCCTTCACATTCTCGTTGGCCTTGAGCTGCGGATAGCTCTCGACCAGACCGAGCAACCCACGTGTCGCCTGTGTCAGCGCCGCTTCCGCCGGGCCCGATTGCGCGGGGCCCGCGGCCGAAGCGGCGACGGCGGCGTTGCGCGCCTGCACCACCTTGGTGAGCGTCTCCTGCTCGTAGCCCATCGCATCCTTCACGACCTGGACGAGGTTGGGAATGAGGTCGTGGCGGCGCTTCAACTGGACGTCGATCTGGCTCCACGCCGTCTGCGTCTGGTTGCGGCCGCCGACCAGGCCATTGTAGGTCGCGATCGCCCACAGGACGATCAGCACGACGACGCCAACGATGATCCAGGTGGTCATGGTCTCCCCGCCTCCTTGAAGGAACGGCAAGTTTAGCCATGATGCGTGCGAATCGGGAGGAAGAACGATGGATGCTGCAGCTTTGTTGAAGCAATTCACCGCCGCCGTCGAACGCCGCGACGGCAAGGCATTCGCGGCCCTGTTCACGCCCGACGGCGTCTATCACGATGTGTTCTATGGCGCTTTCCAGGGCCCCGAGAAGATCGCCGCAATGATCGACGACTGGTTCTACCGGACCGCGAAGGACTTCCGCTGGGAAATGTTCCGGCCAGTGAGCGACGGCAAGACACTCTACGCCTACTACACGTTCAGCTACATCTCGACCCTGCCCGAAGCGAAAGGCAAACGCGTCGGCTTCGACGGCGTGTCGATCCTGCAGCTCGAGGACGGCAAGATCGCCGAGTACCGCGAGGTCGCCAATGCCGGCCTCGGCCTGCTGGAGATCGGCTTCGCGCCAGAGCGCGTGGCGAAGATCCTCGCCAAGGAACACGCCCAGATCAAAGCGCGCCCGGAGTGGAAGCGGCACGCGTCTTGATTTCCTCCCCCGTATGACGGGGGAGAAGAGGTTCTGGTCAGTCCCGCAGCAGGTCGTTGATCGAGGTCTTGGAGCGCGTGCGCTCGTCGACGGTCTTGGTGATGATCACGCAATAGCGCGCGGGCTTGTCGGGGCCGCCGCCCATGGTGCCGGGATGGACCACGGAATAGGGCGGGACCTTGCCGATGTGGATCTGGCCGGTCTCGCGGTCGACGATACGCGTATTGGCCGAGATGAAGACGCCCATCGACAGCACCGAGCCCGTGCCGACGATCACGCCTTCCACGACTTCCGAGCGCGCGCCGATGAAGCAGTTGTCCTCGATGATCACCGGGTTGGCCTGCAGCGGCTCGAGCACGCCGCCGATGCCGACGCCGCCCGAGAGATGGCAATCCTTGCCGATCTGCGCGCAGGAGCCGACCGTCGCCCAGGTGTCGACCATGGTGCCCTTATCGACGTAGGCGCCGAGGTTCACGAACGACGGCATCAGCACGACCGACGGCGCGATGAACGAGCCACGGCGCACGATCGAGCCCGGCACGGCGCGGAAGCCGGCCTTGGCGAAATGGTCGGCCTTCCAGCCCGTGGTCTTGAGCGGCACCTTGTCGAACCACGGCGCGCCGCCCATGTCCGGGAACACCGCGCCGCCGTCCATCGGCACCGAATCGGTGAGGCGGAAGGAAAGCAGCACGGCTTTCTTCAGCCACTGATGTACGACCCATTCGCCGCCCAGTTTCTCGGCCGTGCGGTAGGTGCCGTCGTCGAGGCCAGCGATCGCCGCCTCGACGGCTTCACGCACTTCGCCCTTGGTGGCGCTGTTGATCGTGTCGCGCTTTTCCCAGGCCGCGTCGATGGTGGCTTCCAGCTGCTTGCTCATTGTCCCCTCAAAAACGTCGCCGGACCTTATATGCTGGCGGCAATGGCGTTCAAGCTTCCCGAATCCGTGCTGGTCGTGGTGCATACGGCCGCCCTTGAGGTGCTGCTGCTGGAACGGGCCAAACAGCCCGGTTTCTGGCAATCCGTGACCGGCTCGCGCGAGCCCGACGATGCCGAACTCGAGGCCACCGCGCGGCGGGAGTTGCTGGAGGAGACGGGTTTGTCGGCCGGCACGCTCACCGATTGGCGGCTCAAGAACCGGTATGAAATCTGGCCGCAATGGCGGGCGCGCTATGCTCCCGACGTGACGCACAACACCGAGCATGTCTTCGGCTTTCGTCTGCCCGAGATCACGGTGGCGACGCTCGATCCGGCCGAGCACACTCGACAGCTCTGGCTGCCCTGGCAGCAGGCCATGGAGAAGGTCTTCTCCCCCACCAACCGCGACGCGATCTGGCAGCTCTCCAAACGATGACCCTTGCCGCGACTGTCTCTCCGCCGAAGGAAGCCTCCAGGCTCGGCCAGCTCAGCTGGGCGCTGTTCGACTGGGCCAACCAGCCGTTCTTCACGGTGGTGACGACCTTCATCTTCGCGCCCTACTACGCCAACGTCATGGTGGGCGATGCCGTGAGAGGTCAGGCGGCGTGGGCGTTCACGCAATCGACGGCGGGCATCCTGATCGCGTTCATGAGCCCCTTCCTCGGCGCGATGGCCGACGCGGGCGGGCACCGCAAGCCCTATATCTTCTTCTTCCAGCTCCTGCTGGCGCTGGGCTGCATCGCGCTCTGGTGGGCCTATCCGGGCCGCCCGGAGCTCGCGAGCTCGATCGGTTGGGCGGTCGTGCTGGCGACCGTGGGCGCGGAGATGGCGATCGTGTTCAACAATGCCCAGCTTCCCAACATCGTGCGGCCCGAGCAGATGGGACGGCTGTCGGGCTACGGCTGGGGCCTGGGCTATATCGGCGGCCTGATTGCGCTCACGATCGTGCTGGTCGCCCAGAATGCTCTTGCGCCCGATGCGGACCACGTCGTCGAGCGCGCGACAGGGCCGGCTTCGGCACTCTGGCTCGCGATCTTCGTGCTGCCGATGTTCCTATTCACGCCCGATCTGGCGAAGGACCGCAAGCTACCGCTTTGGCAATGCGCCAAGCAGGGCGGCGTGTCGCTGTTTTCGACGCTCCGCCGGCTTGGCCACTACAAGAACGCGCTCACCTTCCTGATCGCCTTCATGCTCTACAACGACGGGCTGGCCGCCATCATCGCTTTCGGCGGCGTCTATGCCTCGGCCACCTTCGGCTGGACGACCACGACGCTCGGCATCTTCGGCATCGTCCTGACGGTCTTCGCCATCCCCGGCGCCTTCCTCGGCGGCCGGCTCGACGATCGCATTGGCAGCAAGCGCACCATCCAGATCGCGACCACGGGCGTCATCGTCGCCTCCATTGGCATCATCGGCGTGACGGCCGACCATGTGCTCTATGTCATTCCGGTCAAGGCAATCGAGCCGACGCGCGCGCTGTTCGGCTCGACGCAGGAACAGGTCTTCATGGCGTTCGCGTTGTTGCTCGGCATTTGCCTCGGCCCGATGGGCGCTGCCAGCCGCACCATGATCGGCCGCCTCGCACCCGAAAGCATGACCGGCGAGTTCTACGGCCTGTTCGCGCTGTCCGGCCGTGCCACGGCGTGGATGGCACCTCTCGCCATCGGTGTGGTTACGAAGGCCACGCAGTCCACGCGGTTAGGCATCGCGTCTGTGCAGATTTTCCTCATTCTGGGCTTCGTGCTGCTGAGCCGCGTGCGCGAGGAACGGGCCGCCCACCACGACTGAGGAATGTCAGTATCCCAGCGCGACATCGATTTCCTGAAGAAGCCTTCCTCCCGCCTTGAGGCTGCGCAAGTTGGCGGCGACCTCGGTCACCAGCTGTCCGACGGTGGGTCGCCGCGCCACGTGCGGCATGATCGTGACCTTGGGATGGAGCCACAATGGGCTTTCCTGTGGCAGGGGTTCGGGCCAAAGAGCGTCGAGTGCCGCGTAGGACAGTTGCCCCGAATCGAGGGCGGCGATCAGGTCCTTCTCGACCACATGCTTGCCGCGCCCGATATTCACCAGCATGGCGCCGCGCGGCATCATGGCGAACGTGCGTGTGCAGAAGATGCCCTCGGTCTCCGGCGTCAGCGGCAGCAGGCAGACGGCGATATCGGTCTGGCCGAGGAACGCTTCGAGCTGGCTCGCGCCGTGGAACAGCGGAACCTCTTCGGCCGGCCGCGGCGAGCGCACCCAGGCGGAAACCTTGAAGCCCAGCGACTGCAGGACCAGCGCTGGCGCCTTGGCCATCATGCCGAACCCCAGGAAGCCGACGCGCCTCTGTTCGGGCCGGATGATCGGCACCCGGCGCCATTCCTTCCGCGCCTGGGCCGCCTGGTAGCCGGGCATGTCGCGATGGAGGCGCAGCACGTGCATGACGGTGTATTCCGTCATCATCGGATCGCCGCCCGATGGTTCCACCTTGCCCATTGGGACTTTCGGCCGCTTCGGATGCTGGACAAAAGCCTCCACGCCGGCCGACCGGCTGAACATGGCCTTCAGGTTGGGGAAAGCCGGCAGCACGTCGAAATCCGGATGCACGAAGGCGAGATATTCGATGTCCTTTGCATTGCCGACGTCGGGCCAGAAGCGGATCGGCAGATCGGGAAGCTGTTCCTTGAAGGCCTCGCGAAAGGCCTCGGCGCTGCCGATGACCTTGTCCAGGTTGATGATGAGTAGCGTCATGCAGCCTCTCTCCTCACGCCACGGTCGTTTTCGCCTTGAAGGTGCAGAGGTCATTCACTACGCAGCGCGGGCACTCGGGCTTGCGCGCCTTGCAGGTGTAGCGGCCGTGCAGGATCAGCCAATGATGCGCGTGTAACCTGTACTCTTCCGGCACGCGCTTCAGGAGCTTCAGCTCGACTTGGAGCGGGTTCTTGCCCGGCGCCAAACCGGTGCGGTTGCCGACTCGGAAGATATGTGTGTCGACGGCGATGGTCGCCTCGCCGAAAGCTACGTTCATCACGACGTTGGCGGTCTTGCGGCCGACGCCGGGCAGCTCCTGCAGCAATTCATGGCTTTTGGGCACCTCGCCGCCGTGCTTCTCGATCAGCAACTTCGACAGCGCCATGACGTTTTTCGCCTTGGTGCGGAAGAGGCCGATGGTCTTGATGTGGTCGATCAGCTTTTTCTCGCCGAGCTTCAGCATGTCGGCTGGCGTCTTCACGAACTTGAACATGGGCCCGGTGGCCCGGTTGACGCCAACATCGGTGGCTTGCGCGGACAAAACGACAGCGACCAGGAGCTGGTAGACTGTGTCGTATTCGAGTTCGGTCTCCGGTTCGGGGATCGCCTTCTTGAGACGAGCGAAGAACTCGGGGATGACGGCGGGCTTCATCAGGGCCATATGAGTTCATAGCATGACGGATACGGTCCACTTTTCCACCTTGCTCCGGCCCTATCGCAGCCTTCCGCCGGAGGGCTTCAAGTGGCTGATCCGGGGCGTGATCGCGGGCAACCTGTTCATCGGCCTGCCGCTCTATCTCCTGGGCGCTTGGCCGGTCATGGGCTTCATGGGCATCGACGTGGCGCTGCTCTGGTGGCTGTTCCAGCGCAACTATTTCGATGCCAAGCGGAGCGAGACCTTGACCCTGACGGACCGAGAGCTGGTCGTGAGCCGGGTGGCCCCGGGCGGCGAGCGCGAGGAGATCCGGCTCGACGCCTATTGGCTGAAGCTCGAGGAGACCGAGGAGCGGCTGATCGCGACCTCGCGCGGCAACCGCGTGGTGATCGGGCGGTTTCTGGCGCCGTCGGTACGGGCGGAGGCTGCCGAAGGGCTCAAGGCCGCGATGGCGCGAATGCGCGCCCCGTCCTACGAGCATCCCTGGGATCAGGAGAGTTAGCGTCGCTTGACCGAGACCTCGGTCAGCAAGCCGTCGACGCTCTTGGTGTCGGCGCTGCGATCGGTGAAGGTGATTGTGACCGACGGTCCATAGGCCGTGAACGGCACCTGATAGCGCCTGAAGATCTTGGAGAGATCGCGCGATCCGCCGACCGGGCCGATTGTCTTGCCGGCCAGGACTTCGCCGTTCGACACGATCGTCACGTCGAGGATCTGGTGTGAGCCGCCGCTCGCATCGTAGGCGGCGAAGGAGAAGGTCAATAGATAGTCGGCCTTCGGTTCGGTCTCGACGGCCTGTGAAAGGACGGCGTTGGGCGTGGTGTCGCCGCGGTTGAAGGTAGCGAAAGTGGCGGCGGGCGAATGGTTCTTCGGATCGTAGTCGCGGTCGTGAGCGGCATCGACGTGGCCGTTCGCCGTCCAATCCTCGAGCCCTTGGGCGAAATCACCGTTTTTGATCAGCTCCGGCCGCGACTGCGCCGCCGCCGGCAGGACCGGCGCGACGCAGAGCAGCGCGAGGACGATCCGTCGCCGCCGCATGTCAGAGCCCCAGCACGTCCTTCATGCCATAGAGGCCGGGCTTCTTGCCCTTGAGCCAGAGCGCGGCGCGCACGGCGCCCGAGGCATAGGTCTCGCGGCTGAAGGAGCGATGGCTGAGCTCCAGCCGCTCGCCGGCCGCGGCGAACATCACCGTGTGCACGCCCACCTCCTCGCCGCCGCGCAACGTCGCAAAGCCGATCTCGCCCGCCGGCCGCGCGCCGGTATGGCCATCGCGGCTCTTGCGCCACACATCCTCGAGCTTGACCTTGCGGCCTGCGGCCGCCGAACGGCCGAGTGCCAGGGCGGTGCCTGAAGGCGCATCGATCTTGTGGCGATGATGCATCTCGACGATCTCGATGTCGTAGGCAGGATCGAGCAGCGAGGCGGTCTTCTCGACCAGCGCCTGCAGGATGTTGATGCCCATCGACATGTTGGCGGCCCACAGGATCGGCGCCTTCTGCGCGCAGTTGTGCACGGCCGCCGTCTGCTCCGGATTGAGACCGGTCGTCCCGATCACCATCGCCACGCCCTTGTCGGCCGCGATCTTCGCATGCGCGACCGTCGCCTCGGGCACGGTGAAATCGATCACGCACTCGGCGGCGCCGATCGCCCCCGCGGCATCGGCGCCGATCTTGAGGCCGCCCGCATTCTGGCCGAGCGCATTGCTCCGGGGATTCTCGAACACGGCGGCGAGGCTCGCGCCCTCGGTGCGGCCGATCTCGCGGATCAGCATCTGGCCCATACGACCGGCGGCGCCGGCGACTGCGATCTTCATTTTATTTCCCCTCAGATACGCTAGCCTTGAGCCTATGCTCTTTATGGTCGTCGAGAAATTCAAGAATCAGGACGGCAAGGCCGTCTATCGCAAGCTGCGCGATGCAGGGCGCGGCTTGCCCGACGGACTGAAGTTCATCTCGAGCTACGTGTCAGCCGATCTCAGCCGCTGCTTCCAGCTCATGGAAGCAGACGACGTGACGCTCTTTCAGCGCTGGATCGCCGACTGGCAGGATGTCGTCGAGTTCGAGGTCGTGCCGGTTACCGAGGGCAAGACCACGCGCGAGGCGTTGGCGGATCGGCTGTGACGGCCGCGGGCTCCAGCACGCAAGGCTACGCGCGAGAAGCGTCCAATCTTCTCAAGGCCTACGAGAGCATCTCCTTCCGGAAGGCCCAGGCTTCGATACTGCGCTTGCTGCCACGGCCGCCGCGCCGGTTGCTCGATATCGGCGCGGGCACCGGGCGCGACGCGGCGGGCTTTGCAGCCCTTGGCTACGACGTTGTCGCGACCGAGCCGGTGGCGGAGATGCGCGAGGGCGCGAGGAAGCTTCATCCCGATCGGCGCATCGAATGGCTCGACGATTCCCTGCCCGACCTCGCGCGCCTCAGCCGCCGCCGTGAGCGCTTCGACATCATCATGATGACGGCGGTCTGGATGCATCTCGACGAAGATGAACGCCGGCACGGCTTGAAGAAGATCACGGCCCTGCTGCGGCCGGGCGGGATGCTGGCAATCAGCTTGCGCTACGGTCCCGTGCCGCCGGGCCGGCGCATGTTCGCGGTCACGACGGGTGAGACGATTGCCCTGGCGCGCGCGCAGGGCCTCGTTCTGCTGCTGAAGCGCGACAGGCCGACGCTGATCCCGCGCGCCGAGCCGGTGACGTGGAAGCAGCTCGTCTTTCGCAGGCCTCAGGCCCAGGGATTCGCCACCTTGGGCCAGAACGGCGTCTTGCGCTTGGTGTAGGGCCAGCGCGTGACGTCGGGATCGGCAGCGCCAGGTGTGGCGACGTAGAGGATCTCCTTCGCGACGCCGACGAAGCCGTTATAGAAGTGCTGCGCGCTCTTCACGATGACGACGCGATAGTCGGCGGGCTCGGCGCCGACGGCGCGGAAGGCGTCGGCGTGGAAAGTCTGGTTGCGCCGAGTGCAGATCGCCACGTCGACATGCTCGGACGACAGCAGCGCCATGTCGCCGAGTGGTGACATCACCGGGCCGAAAGGCTGGAAGACGTTGCGCGCGAGTTTCTTCACCGTGACGTCGAGGTCGAGCGGCTCGCCGCTCACCGCGCCCGACTTGCCGCCGAGCCGCATGCGGATGCGCGCCTCTTCGCCCGCCTCCTCGGCGATCTGGAAGGCCATCGGATCCCACATCACGCCGAACAGCGCTGGCCCGATCTGCCGCTCGACCAGCGCCTTCAGGATGAAGGTCGAATCACCCGGCGCGCCGGAGCCCGGATTGTCGGCGCGATCGGCCAGGACGAGCGGACCTTGGTTGTGCGAGGCGGCACGCTCCATCCCTTCGTCGACTGTGAGGTACTTGGTGGCATAGCGGTCGCGGTTGGCCCACAGCTCCTCGCCGAGCTGTTTGGCGAGTTGCTCGGCCTTTTCCTTGTCGCCATCGGCTACGACCAGAGTGCGCGTGCCGACATCTTCCACGTCGGCGAAAGCAAAGCCGTGGGACAGAGACACGGAGAGGATGCCGTCCTTGCCCTCGAGCGACTTCATGCGGACCACGAACTCGCTGATCGGTGGCACCGACGTGCGGTATTGCGCGATCATGCGGCAATCGTGTCGCGCCATCACCGGCTTCACCTTGCCCTCGACGGTGTCGGCGACGATGGCGAACAGCTCGGCCGCGCGCTCCATCGTGTCGGTGTGCGGGTATTCCTTGTAGCCGACCAGCACGTCGGCGCTGTCGAGCATGAGCTGGCTCAGGTGGCAGTGCAGATCGAACTCGGCGCCAATGGCGACCTTCGGTCCGACGATGGCACGGATCCTGGACAGAAGATCGCCTTCGCAGTCGTCGTAGCCATCGGCGACCATCGCGCCATGCACGTTGATCAGCACGGCATCGAGCGGCAGCGCCGCCTTCACGCCGGCCACGATCTCGTCGCGGAAGCCCTCGTAGACCGAACGGACCGTCGTGCCCGACGGCGCGGCGAAGGTGCTGAGCCCTTCGATCGCGATCCAGCCGCGCTTCTCGATCTCCTTCCGCCAGGTATGGACCGGCGCGGTGAAGTTGGTCGCCTGGTGCTTCGTGGCATCGCCGCGAAAGATGCCGTGCTCCTGATAGCCGCGCAGGCCGGTCGGGAAGGGCACGAACTGGTTGGTCTCGGTGCCGAGGGCGCCGATGAAGACACGCTTGCTCAACGCTTACTCCTTGTGTCGGTGACATCCGACGATGTGATCGTCGACCATGCCGGAGGCCTGCATGAAGGCGTAGCAGATGGTCGAGCCGACGAACTTGAAGCCCGCCTTCTGCAGCGCCTTGGACATGGCATCGCTCTCGGGCGAGGTCGCCGGCACTTCCTTCAGGCTCTTGCGATGGTTCTTCTTCGGCTTGCCGCCGACGAAGCTCCAGAGGAATTTGGCGAACGAACCCTCGCGCTCGACCAGCGCGAGGTAGGCTTTGGCGTTGCTGACGCTCGCCTCGATCTTGCCCTTGTGGCGGATGATGCCCGGATCTTCGACGAGCTTCCTGAGCTTGGCCGGCGTATAGCGCGCGATCTTCGCCGGATCGAAGCCGTCATACACCTTGCGATAGTGCTCGCGTTTGCGCAGCACCGTGATCCACGACAGGCCGGCCTGGCAGCCCTCGAGCGTGAGCAGCTCGAAGAGTGCGCGGTCGTCCTTGAGCGGCTTGCCCCATTCGGTGTCGTGGTACTTCTCGTAGAGCGGGTCCGCCGACGCCCATCCGCATCGCGGCTTGCCGTCGGTCCCTGTCACGGTGTTGTGCTTCCAAACCATGCGCGAACCGTACTTAACTGCGCCGACGGAGGAAACAGCGGATGGCCAAGGATCT
>Ga0153954_1000200_pt1 | contig 54550 bp, 49 predicted proteins | sample TSFL038MetaG_FD_102277 | JGI IMG/M metagenome (GOLD analysis project Ga0153954, IMG submission 102277) | Attine ant fungus gardens microbial communities from Florida, USA - TSFL038 MetaG | ecosystem: Host-associated > Fungi > Mycelium > Unclassified | place: USA: Florida, Wekiwa Springs State...
CCGGTGGCTCCGCCCGAGGAGATGGCCCGGTTGGCGGCCGAGTATGATCTCGGTCTGTCGCTGGAGACCGACATCAGCGAGAACCGTCGGATCTGCCTCACCAACAAGATCTTCACCTACCTGCTGGCCGGTGTGCCGGTGATGATGAGTGACACGCCGGCCCAGCAAGCGCTCGCGCCCGATCTCGGCGCGGCGGCCTCGGTCGTGTCGCTGGCCGATCCCGCGGGCATCGCTCGTGCGCTCGATGCCTTGCCAGCGCGACAGGTTGAGGCGAGGGCGACGGCCTGGAGGCTCGGCCGACAGCGCTACAATTGGGAGGTCGAGAAAGGCGCGCTGCTCGAAGCGGTCGCGCGCGCCTTCGATGGCGCGAAGGAGAAGCGGGCGTGCGCATCCTTCTGACCGCCGATCCCGAGATCGAAGTCCCGCCGCGCCTTTATGGTGGCGCCGAGCGGCTTGTCGACGGCCTGTTGCGGCAGCTCAAGAGCGACGGCCATGAAGTGGGGCTGGCGGCGCGCAAGGGCTCACGATCCCCCGCCGATGCGTTCTTTCCCTGGCCGGGCGGGAGCTCGCAGGTGGCGATGGACACGATTGCCAACAGCTGGACCCTTTGGAATGCGGTGCGTGCCTTCCGGCCCGACGTGATCCATAGTTTCTCGCGACTTGCCTATCTTCCGCCGCTGCTGCGCGGGCGCATTCCGATCGTCATGTCCTATGGGCGCGATCCCACGCCCCGGACAGTGCGGATGGCGGTGCGTCTCGCCGCGCGCAATGTGCTCGCTTTCGACGGCTGCAGTGACTACATCGCCGGGCTTGGACAGCGCGGCGGTGGTGAATGGCACGCCATTCCCAACTTCGTCGATACCGAGTTCCTGACCTTTTCGCCTAAGGTCGCGCCGGACGCGCCACTACTGTTCCTGAGCCGTGTCGAGGAGATCAAGGGGGCGCACTGGGCGATCGAGATCGCGAAGCGGTGCAAGCAGCGCCTGATCATTGCCGGCAATCATGGCGAGACGGGGGGCGAGGGCGAATACTGGCGCAATGTGGTCGTGCCGCAGCTCGGGCGCGACGGCATCGAATATGTCGGGCCGGTCAACGACGAGCAGAAGAACAAACTTTATGGTGGGTCCAAGGCGCTGCTCGTGCCGATCCAATGGGACGAGCCGTTCGGTCTGGTCTTCGCCGAAGCGATGGCCTGCGGCACGCCAGTGATCTCCTGCCCACGTGGAGGCCTGCCGCAGATCGTTCGGCATGGCATTGACGGATTCCTGATCAAGTCGATCGAGGAGGGCTGCGAAGCCGTCGGCAAGATCGGCTCAATCGATCGCGCGGGCTGCCGCAAGCAGATCGTTGACAACTTCACACAGCGCGTGGTGGTCGGCCGCTTCGTCGAGCTCTACAGCCAGATGATCGCGCGACTTGCGGCGACATGAGTCGCCGTATCGCCCTCGTGAGCGGCCATTTCGCGCCCAGCAACCTCGTAGGTGCGCATCGTGCCCGTCTGTGGTCGCGTTATCTGCCCGAGTTTGGCTGGGAGCCGATCGTGGTCACGGGTGATCCCCGCGAATACGAGGAGAAGCCCGATCCCGATCTCGAGCGGCTGGTGGCGCCCGACTTGCGTGTGATCTACGCAGGCACTTTCTCGACACGGCCGGTGCCCTTATTACCGATGCGCCTGATCGGTGACATCGGCATTCGCTCGTTCTGGGGGTGCTATCGGGCTCTGGCCGGCCTCGCGGCGCGGCGCGAGATCGACTTCGTGATGGTCACTATCCCGTCGAACTTCCTGGCGCCGGTGGGGCGGCTCGTCGGTCGGCGCTACGGCCTGCCCTTCGGAATCGACTATCAGGATCCGTGGATCAGTCCCATGCCAGGGCAGGACAAGCTCTTCACGCGGGCCTGGGGCACGGACCGGCTGGGGCGTCTGCTAGAGCCTTTTGCCGTGCATGGTGCGGCGCTGATTACCGGTATGGCGCCGGGCTATCTCGCCGGCATGCTGGAGCGCAATCCCGACGTCGCGCGGCACGCTGTGATCGCTACCATGCCAATGGGCGGCGCGCCCGAGGACTATGAGCTGGTGCGGGCGCTTCAGCGTCCCCCGTTTCTGTTCCAGCCGGGCGATGGGAATTTTCATATGATCTACGCCGGTGCGCTGCTGCCGGCAGGTCTGACCGTGCTCGATGCCTTCCTCGCCGGGCTTGCTGCGTTGCGGGCGTCATGGCCCGAGACCGCGGCGCGGCTGCGGGTGCATTTCGTCGGCACGGGCAGCTCGCCCGACGATGCCAACGGGCATCGGATATTGCCGCGGGCGCGGGCGGCGGGCGTCGAGGAGATGGTGAGCGAGCATCCGCACCGTATCGGCTATGTTGACGCGCTCAATCATCAGGTGCTGAGCGACGCCGTGCTCGTGCTGGGCTCGACCGAAGTGCACTACACGCCGTCGAAGGTCTTCCAGGCGATGATGTCGCGGCGTCCGGTCTTTGCGCTGCTGCATACCGAAAGTACGGCAGTGGCGATGATCGAGGAAGCCGGCATGGGCTGCGTCCTCGGTCTTACCGAGAGCGCACTGCCGTCCCCCGACGCGGTCGCGACGGGGCTCAACGCCTTGATGAACGACAAGGCTCGCGACCTGCCGCTCGTTGATCGTGCGGAGATGCAGACCTACACCGCACGCGATTCGGCGCGGACTCTGGCGGAAGCGCTCGACCGGGCTTGCGAGCGTAGCAGTCTCGCTTCTCATGCGAGTGGGTGAGCGATGCGGATCGGCTATCTCGTCAGTCATCCCATCCAGTACTACGCACCGGTTTTTCGGGAGCTGGCGCGGCTTTGCGATCTAACCGTCTTCTTCGCCCATCGCCAGACGGCGGAGCAACAGGCGGGGGCGGGATTCGGCGTCGCCTTCGAATGGGATGTCGATCTGCTGTCAGGCTATTCCAGCAAGTTCCTGCAGAATGTTGCACGGGCGCCGTCGACCGACCGTTTCTTCGGCTGCAGCACGCCTGGCATTGCGGCCGAGATCGCGCGGGGCGGCTTCGATGCCTTTGTCGTACCCGGGTGGGGGCTGCGTTCCTACCTTCAGGCCGTCGGTGCCTGTCGCCGCGTTGGTGTGCCCATCATGGTGAGGGGCGATTCCCAGCTCGTCACCGAACGCAGCGTGTTGAAGCGTTTGGCCAAGGCCACGATCTTTCCCCGGCTGCTTGGTCGGTTCGACGGTTTCCTCTATGTCGGCCAGCGCAATCGCGCCTACCTCGCGTACTATGGTGCGCCCAACGATCGGCTCTTCTTCGCGCCGGCCTGCGTCGACAACCAGGCATTCGATCAGGCGGCACGGCTCGCCCGCGCGGCGGCGCAGGTACGACGATCCGGCAACAAGCGGATCCTGTTCGCCGGCAAGTTGATCGAGCGCAAGCGGCCTCTCGAGCTGGTGCAGGCGGCGGCGGTCGTCCGCCGACAGGGACTTCCGGTCGAGGTCGTCTTTGCTGGCTCCGGCGAACTGCAGGAGATGCTGCGACAGGCTGCCGCGACAGCAGACCTGCCAGCGGAGTTTCTGGGCTTCGTCAATCAGAGCGAATTGCCGTCGGTCTATGCCGGGGTTGATCTTCTTGCATTGCCCTCCGATGGCGCGGAGACGTGGGGATTGGTCGTCAACGAAGCCATGGCCTGCGGCCTTCCTGCGGTGGTTTCTGACGCCGTTGGCTGCGGTCCGGATTTGGTGCGGTCCGGACGGACCGGCGCGGTTTTCCCGTTGGGCAATGTTGCGGCCTTCGCCAAGGCCCTTGAGACCGCTCTGGCGATCGATCCGGACGGCCTGCGGCATGACCTGGAGGAGCGACTGGATGTCCATTCGCCTCGCCGAACAGCCCAAGGTATTATGGGCGCTGCAGAAACTCTCTCTGCTCGTCAGACAACCGGAAATGAGGGCCGATAGGCCAAATGCGAGCTCCCTCGTCGACAATGGGTACGGCAGCCGTGCACAGAGCGGTCGGAGAAACGCGCCTGGGCTTCGGTTTTTTGACGCAGCTGGCTCAATATCTCGGCATTGCACTGGTGGTCTTGTCGCCTATCTCCCAGGACCCCATCGCCTTCGCGATCGGCGGTATCACGCCCTGGATATTGCTGAAGTTGCTGAACAGGCCGGGCATGCCTGCCGCCGTTGGTTACTATGTTCTCTGGCAGTGGCTCCAGGTCTATGCCCGCGAATTGCAGGCGGTGGCCGACGGCGAGGCGCTGGCGAGAGGTCTCTACGGACCGACGGTCGAGCGCGCCTATTGGTACATGCTGGCGAGCGTCGTGACGATCGCCGTCTGCTACAGGCTGGTCCTTGGCAATATACCAGGCCGCGTCTCGCAGAGAGGATTGCACGAGACGTGGCGAACGCAGGACCTCATGGCGATTTACATCGGTTCGGCAGTATTGAGTTCTCTTTGCCGCATCGGCGGTGGTGCCATTGGAGCCCTAGCGCAACCGCTCGAAGTGCTGACCACCGTCAAGATCCTTGGCCTCATGATCTTGTTCATCACCGTGCTGGCGACCGGTAGGGGCTACAAGCTGATGCTGGGTGCCGTGGCCTTCGAGATTTTGATGGGATTCACCGGCATCCTGGGCGACTTCCGTGGCGTCTTCATCTTCCTTGCGACCGCCGCGATCGCGGCTCGCATTCGATGGACGGGTACCATGGCGGTGGGTGCCGTGATCTGGATGGTCGTGCTGGTCACGCTCGGCCTGTTTTGGACGTCGGTGAAGGTGCAGTACCGCGAGTTCGCCACCCAGTCGAACGACTCGCAAAACATCAAAGTGTCGCTCGGAACGCGCCTCGGCTACCTCGGAGGCCGCGCCGCTTCGGCGGACCAGATCGATTGGGAGGACTCGTCCTACGCCCTGCTCGCACGCCTTGCCTATACCGACATCTTCGGCTCGGTGATCAGTGTGAAGGATGTCTCGCCGGAACCCGGCTACCTGCGGCAGTGGAACGACGCGATCGATCATGTGCTGAAACCGCGGTTCCTGTTTCCCGGCAAGGCACCGCTGTCGGACACCGAAGTCTTCATGCGCCTGGCGCGCGGTGATTCTTCCGAGGAGATGAGAACCGGCACGTCGATCAGCGTCGGCTACATGGCGGAGAATTTCGTCGATCTTGGTTTCCCCGGCATGTTGATCGGTATCGCTGCGCTGGCTCTCCTAGGGGCTGTCATTCTGCGGTATTTCGTGACGATGAAGCTGCCATGGGTCATCCGTGAGGCGTTCGGCATGACCTTCATCTACGCCATCTGTCATGACGGCGTTGAAATCTCGTTGCCGAAGCTGTTGGGCGCCACCCTGATGTTCTTCGCCGTTTTCGCGCCGTTCGTTAGGTTTGTGTTCCCCATCGTCTTCCGTTGGCTCCAGAAGCGGTCCGAGCCTGCGCAGATGCAGGCGGCCTGAACGCCGCTATGAGACGGCCATCGCTGATGCGGGCTGGTCCGGCCACGCGGCTGGGCAACGCGGCGCCGCCAGGATGGCCATGAGCGCGCGTGCTTCCCTCAATCTTTTCTACGAGGAGCCCGATCCGGACCGCTGGGTGCCGTTCGACCACAATCCGCGGCGGTTGGTGCGGAGACTCGTGCGGGGACCGGCGCGACCAGGCGGGATGATGCTCGCCTTCCTCAACCTGGTCGGGGGGCTGGACCAGCTCGGCGTTTCTTACCGCATCAACGACTATCGCCATCTCAGGGCACATCCAGGCGAGCTTGCCTGCCTGTTCGGCAAGACTCACGTCCTCGACAAGATTCCGCAAGGGACGCCGATCCTGTTCGGCACGTCAATATACAGCCATCCGAATGACGATCCCGAGCTGCCGCGACGGCGGCCGATCCGCCAGGTTCTCGTGCCCAGTCCCTGGGTGCAACGCATGTTCCAGCAGGTCTGGCCGGGAATCGTCAGCGTCTGGCCGACCGGCATAGATACGGCCCGATGGACGCCCGATCCCGCCGTCACGCGCGATATTGACGTGCTTCTGTATGACAAGATCTATTGGCAACGCGAACGGTACGAGCGTGCGTTGATCGAGCCGTTGACGGCGGAGCTGCGTCGTCGCGGGCTGCGCGTCGCGGTGCTGCGTTACGGCAGCTATCGGGAAGAAGATCTGCTCGACTATGGCAAGCGCGCTCGCGCGATGGTGTTCCTCAGCCGGCATGAGACGCAAGGTATCGCCGCGCAGCAGGTGATGTCGTCCGACGTGCCGTTGTTTGCCTGGGACGCGGGGGGCCTGTGGCAGGATCCCAAATACGCGCCGCACCGTGTCGCATTCGGCCCGGTTTCATCGGTGCCCTACTGGGACGACCGGTGTGGCGTGAAATTCACGGACGAGACCGACATGCTGCCCGCATTCGACGCTTTCTGGCGGGGAGTCGAAAAGAGAGCCTATGCGCCGCGGCAGATGATCCTGGAGGGATTCACGCTTGAAGCGCGCGCCGCTGACTACGTGCGGCTCGCTGGGCTGTACGGCTGAGTATCGATCATCGCTCGACCTCGGCCGGCGGCCATTCCTCTCGCCAGTCGGTTATGGCGGGCTGACGGCCGATCGTTCCAAGCTGAATAGGCAGAAGCCGATCGACCAATCCCGCCGGCACAAATCGGCGCATGCCGAGGACGAAACGCAGCAACGAATGGCGGAAATCGAAGGGCTGCGTGCGATCCGAGCCGGGAACGAAACGAACGAACCTGTCGGGATAGGCCTTGGTCAGCATGAGCGAGGGGGCATTCTGGCTGGTGAAGGCCGCGAACATGCGCCGCTTGCAGGCAAGATCGGTGGAGTCGAGACGGAGTTTCAAGACGGGACGCGAATCGATGCCGTCCGGCGGTCCGTAGTACGACACCAGGCCGAAAAGCCAGCGCCCGCACAAGGTCAGGACGCGATGCGGCGTGTTGTTCAGCGAGACATAGGGACCGTATTCCGGAGCTTCGAAGACTTCGAACCTGTCCGAGGCTCGCATGATCAGGCCGAGCAGGGCGGCCGTCATGTCGTGCTGCACATGACCGCCCTCGAACATAGGCACGACAATGGTTGTCGGCGCGAAATCGTCGATGAGCGCGCGTAGCGTTGCTGCCGCGTTCCGCAGCTTCCGCGGGTCGCGCTGGAAGAGCGGTGGCAGCAGGTCGAGGCGCTGCAGGTCCCGCTCGGTGAGTCCGATCTCGCGCCAGGCGGCGGCCGCTTCCGCCGCACGGTGTGCGGCGATGTCCGGCCGTGGGTCCGGCGCGAGGTAGACGATCCGGCTGGTGCCGCCCAGCCGTCGATTGCGGGTAGCGATGCCGCCCGCCGCGATGACGCAGTCATCTTCGTGCGGCGCCAGGATCAGCAGCCGTCCCGGTGCCGACCATTCCGTCCATCGCTCGAGTCTGTGGATCCGCAGCCACGCCCACGACGCGATCAGCAGCAAGATCGTGTAGAAAATCGGCACCGGCACCAGGAAGGCGCCGAGGGTCGCCGTCGCCCACCAAGACAGCGCGGCGACCAGAGCAAGCAACAGGACGATGACGGCTGGTCGAAAATAGACCCGCAGCTTCATTCTAGGGCGCGGATCGCGGACACGTCGGTCTGGTCGGCATCGGATGCCGGCGACTGGTAGCCGTCGATCTGCGATTGCCGGATACGGCTGGGTCGCGACACCTGCTTCAGCAGCCAATGCAGCGCCGCCGGACCGCCGACCTTGAGCGCGGCTTCCGCCACGAGGCGCTTCAGCGGATGCCGCGGTGGATTGGACATATAGTAGCCCTGTCCGCCCCACAGCCGATAGGCATCCTGCAGGAACGGCATCAGTTCGGCAGCTTCGGGTACGCCCGAGAGACCGATCATCAACGTCATGAAGCCGTTGCGCATGGCCGCCGCGCAGACTTCGTGATCGGGCCGGGAACGCAGCAGCTGCGACCACTTGAGACGATAGCGCGACGTCGAGGTAAGGCCGCGCAGCGTCGCCGATCCCGCGACCCGCTGCCCGTGATGGCCGCGGTAGTACGCCATGCCGACGGGCCGGCCGATGATGTTCCTGCCGCTCAGGATCGCGCTGCCGAAGAAGTCGACGTCACCGTTCGTATAGAGTTGCTCGTCCCACCGAACGATATCAAAGAGCTTGCGGGGCCAGATGGCCGAATGCGTGCAGATGGTGCCTTCGCCGCGTGGCTCGAGCATCTCGGCGAGTGATTCCATTGGCGCGGCGCTCGGTGGCGCACACATGATCGGCCCCAGGCGGATTTCGTTGCCGATAGTGATGAACCGTCTCCATTGGCCGGAAACGATGCTGTTGGGTGGTGCGGCGAGAGAGGCGGTGAGCAGCGCCTCGACATGCTCGGGATGAATGAGATCGTCGTCGTCGAGGAAGAAGATCCAGTCGCCGCTTGAATTGGCGACGCCCATGTTGCGCGCTCCGCCCGGCCCGCGGGGCGTTTCGTTGCGCACGAAGCGGGCTTCGGGAAATTCCTGGGCCACCATCGCGCCCGTCCCATCGGTAGAGGCCTCGTCGACAACGACGATCTCGATGTTCTTCCAGGTCTGGGCCCGCGCGCTGCGCAGCGCGTGATGCAGGAAGCTCCGCCGATTGCGGGTCGGCATGATGATTGAAACCTTGTCGCTCAAGACGTCACATCGCTCTCAATCGGCGCCTTGTCGAAACGGGTCCATCTCCGGCACCCGGCGCATCGTACTACGGCCATCGGCGATTGGCTCGACCTCGCTGCTTGTGAGGGATACGCATTTCGCGGGAAAAGGCCTGCCCGGCTGGTAGTCTGGGGTCATCCTCGGGGCACCATCGACCTGTTCTCTATGCTATTGAACCTGCGGCGACTTCAAGTCCCTTGCGATGCCGGCATGCCTTGCCGGCAGCCGGCGGGCACCGGCCCGGGTCAAGATGAGGTCGCAGGCGGGTAGGCGACTTTCGTGCGACTCCTTCATGTGGTTCCAACGTATTTCCCGGCTCTCAGATACGGTGGGCCGATCCGATCGGTTCACGCGCTGTGCCGGGGATTGGCCGCCGAGGGACATGACGTCCACGTCTACACGACCAGCGTCGACGGTCCCCACGACAGCGACGTGCCCCTGGGACGCCAGGTCGACCTCGAAGGCGTCAAGGTAACCTATTTCCCCAGCCGCACGCTCCGTCGCCTCTATTGGTCACCTCCGCTGTGGCGCAGGCTCCAGGAGTCGGTGCGCGGCTTTGACCTCGTGCATCTGCACGCGATCTATCTGTGGCCGACCTGGGCCGGCGCGCGTGCAGCGCGGGGCGCCGGTGTACCCTACGTGCTGTCGCCGAGGGGCATGCTCGTGCCCGAGCTCATCCGCCGCAAGAGCCGCTTGGTGAAGACCGCCTGGATCACGCTGATCGATCGCGCCAATATCGAACGGGCGGCGGCGATCCATACGACCTCCGATGTCGAGGCCCGGCACCTCGAGGGCTTCGGCTGGTCGCTGCCACCGGTCGTGACCATTCCCCACGGTGTCGACGAACCGTCACCAGTCGGCGACGCGCCGCTGTCGGCCGACGTGGTGGCCGCTATTGCGGCACCGTCAATGATCCTCGCGCTGGGTCGCATCAGTTGGGAAAAGGCGCTCGACCGATTGATCGCCGCTCTGCCTCGCGTGCCGCAGGCGAGGGTCGTGATCGCGGGCGACGATGCCGATGGTCAGGCGGCTTCTCTGGCGTTGGAGGCGAAGCGGCACGGCGTTGCCTCGCGCGTCACGATCCTGGCGCGGCACGTGAGTGGGCCGGACAAGGAGGCACTGTTTTCCTCTGCGAGTCTTTTCGCCATGACATCGCTTTCGGAGAATTTCGGCTTGGCCGCCTTCGAGGCCATGCGGCGAGGCGTGCCCGTGTTGACGACCGGCGATGTCGGCATGTCGGAAGTTGTCCGAGATACCGGTGCCGGGCTGGTCGTCGAGGCGTCGTCCGAGGCGATCGGGCAGGGGCTGGAGAAATTGCTTTCCGACCCGGAGGCCAGCCGCCGGATGGGCCTGATCGGACAGCAACAAGTCGCTGCGCACTACAGCTGGATGTCGATCGCGCAGCGCATGGAAGGCCTCTATCGATCGGTGCTCGACAAGCAGTCTGCACATCGCTCTGCCGCATGATCGAGCTTCTGACCCATAGTCCTTTCGATCTCACAACCGAAAGGCGCCTGGTGATCGTCGCCGACTGGCTGCCGCCGGATTTCGGTGCGGTCGGACAGTACATGCAGATGCGTGCGCGGGCGCTGGCTGAACGAGGACATGAGGTCACGCTCGTTGGCTTGTCGTCGGAGCCTGCATCGGCCACACGCGAGGAGCGAGGGCAGGGTTCCCTTGTCGAAATGCGGCTGCACGCGCAGCCTGTGCCTCGTGGCTCCAACGTGAAGCGACTCGCCTGGACGATCTGGACAAATTTGCGTCTGGTGCTTACGGCCTTCGGAGCGTTGCGGGGCGCCGACGGCATCCTGTTCACCGGCTCGCCGCCGTTTCTGATTCATCTGCTTGCCCCGTTGCGGATTTTTTGGCGTGGGCGATTGATCTATCGGATCACCGATTTCCATCCCGAATGTCTGATTGCGGAGCAGCAGCGTCCTTCGCGCCTCCTTTTGCTGCTGCTTGCCCTCACCAATTTTTGGCGCCGCCGCATCGATGGCTTCGAGGTGCTGGGAGAAGACCAGCTTCGCCGGCTGACTGACACGGGCATCCCGCGGGAGCGGATCATGCTGGTCCGCGACGGATCGCCGGTTTCCTTTGCGGGAGCCCACGCTGGGGTCCGTCCGGCCGAGCTCGCAGGCGCGTGCGTGCTGCTCTATTCGGGGAACTATGGCATTGCCCACGAGGTCGAGACTGTCGCCGAAGGCTACCGGTTGCATCACCAGCAGGGGACAGGGCGCGTACGGCTGTGGCTCAGTGCCGCAGGAAGTGGGGCCGAACGATTGACCCGGCGCTTCAGCGAGCAAAAGTTGCCCTTCCATCGCTCACAACTGGTACCGCTCGATGCGCTGCCGAGTCTGCTGCTCACGCCCGATGCGCATCTCGTCACTCTGAAGGATCGGTTCGTAGGCTACGTCATGCCGTCCAAAATCTACGCATGTCTTAAGTCGAAAAAGCCTGTTGTTTTCGTCGGAAGTGCAGATTCCGACGTAGATTTGCTTGCGCACCAAGCTGGTGCGGGATATTGGCGAATTTCTTGCGGCGACGCTGCAGGGTTCTGGCGAGCGCTTGAGGCTTTGGCCGATCGAAGCGGAGAACTTTCCGGCGTCTAAATCCCAAAAGCGTCGGTCGTTCTGGAGTGCCCGCAACTTTTGTTGCGACCCCATGTAGCTGGCATTTTCCCCAGCTTCCGGTATTTTGCCTGCAGATTCAGGTGGAAACGGTCGATCTTTCGACCAACGCGGCCGATCGAAAGAAAAAGAAGTTTAGCGGGTGAGCACCGGATCTTCCGGAGGGTTGGGCGGGGTGATGCGTAAAATTGCATTGGGAACGCAGGCTGTTTTGGCTGCTGCGCTCGTCTGCTGGAGTGGCGGAGCGTTCGAGCATGGCCTGGAATCGCGTCAGGATGCCGGGCAGCAGAGTATGGCCGCCAAGATCGTAAACGCCTTGCAAGGCGCTGGACCCGTTGACGGCGAATATTCGCAGACGACGGATCAGCATGCTGAGATCAGCCCCCTTCAAAGTGCTCAGCCTCTGTTTGCAGAAGCCTCGTCGCAGGAAGCCGATGCGCTCCAGGGCACAGGCTCGTTGCTGGGCGTTGGGCCACTGCAGGGGATGGGACCATTCCTGGGCGTTGGACCGTTTCAGGGTGCGGCGCCGCTGATCGCCGTTCCGCCGATTTTCACTCTGCCGCAGCTGACAGCAGGTCAGACGCCACTGCTCCTCGCCGCGCTGCCGCCCGGTGCGGGCAATGCACCGCGGCTTTCGGGGAATCTTCCAACCATGACGCTCGGGGCGGCGCCGGCATCAATGGTGCTTCCGTCAATGCCGCAAGCTCAAACGGCTGGGCCGGCGCCGTCGACGCCGGACTACGGTCCGACGCCCGAAGCCTCGCCGGTGACCACCCCCGATACGCCGTGGGCTCCGACGCCGCCGTACTTCACGGTGCCGTCAGTGAATACATCTGCCTGCGCCCGTGCTGGCAGCTGCACCTAACTGCACGCAGTCGTGCGGACCTTCTTCCAGCCGCCCATCGGACCCCTGCCCGGATGGAACCAAGCGCCTATGACGATTAGCGTCCATCGCTCGCAATGGACATGGACTCCGGTCCTTGGCTGGGCACTGCTGGCTTGCGGGTTGGCGGCAACGCCGGCACATGCCCAGCTTCAGCAGACCCCACCCGATGTCTCGCAGCCGGGCGGCGGTACCACGTCGGAGTCGCCGGACGGCACGCTGGGGCCATCAGGCGGCCTCTTGCTTCCGGGTGCGTCGACAACCGGAGCGACATCGACCGGCTCGACCGCTCCCGACTCGACGAGCGCCGGTTCGACGACCAGCAATGGTATCCCTCTGCCCGTACCGCCCTCGGCCGTCCAACTCCTGCCGTCGAGTGGCTCGACGATTGTCGGCTCGCCATTTGGTGCCGGCACCGCGGTGCCGGTCGAAATCTCGACCACGAATACCAGCCCCGAGCTCGGCATTTCGACCGGGAGTTTCACGCTGTACCCGCAGATCGAGCTCAACGCGGGGTATGACGACAACGTATTCGCCCAGTCCGCAGCGTACGGAACGGTGGGCTCGTTTTATTCGACCGTCTCGCCAGCCCTGATTCTCCGGTCGAATTGGCTCAATCACGAGCTTTACTTGGCCGCGTCCGGGACCTTCGGCTTCTACGAGGCCGCGCCGTCGCAGAACTACCAGAATTTCAATCTTGGCATCGGCGGCAAGGTCGACGTCCAGAAGGATTTCTATGTCACCTGGTCGCTCGGCTACAATCAGAGCACCGAGCCGCTAGGCTCTCCCAATGCGCCGACGGGAAGCGCCCCCAACGTGGTGGATGCGATACCGATCAATCTCGGCGTCTACCAGAGATTCAACCGCTTCTTCTACAAGTTGTCGCTCAACGCGACGCGGACTTACTACTACGACGGCTCGCCTGTCACGACGGGTGTCTTGCCGGGCGAGAGCCGTGATCTGACTTCGTACGACGAGTCGTTGCAGCTCGGCTATGAACTGACCGACGATCTTTCGATATTCGTCACGCCCGACATCAACCAGCGCCGCTACCTCAATCCAATCAATGCGGTGGGCCAGCAGCGCAACTCCGACGGGCAGGGGCTGTCGCTCGGCGCCTCGTGGGCGATCAATGGCACCAGTTCCATCAACGGGTCCGTCGGCTATACGTCCCAGAACTACTATGACGGCCTCGGTACGAACAACGCCTTCATCTTCTCGCTCGGTGGCAACTGGAACGGCTATGAGCCGCTCAATCTGCGGCCCTCGATCACGCGCACGATTCAGGAAACGCCGCTCAGCAACTACTCAAGCTATGTGTCGACCACCTACGGTGTGGACTTCGATTGGATCGTCCACGACGCCTGGACCATGAGCGGTGGCCTATCGCTCCAGACAGCGGCCTACGACGCTGTGCCCGGCAGTGGCGCGGTCCCGCGCACGGACTACTTTTTCCGTAGCCGCATCGGCTTGCTGTACACTTTACGCCCGCAGATTCAGATCGGCCCATTCGTCGAGTATTCAAACGGGTGGTCCACGGATCCGATCAACGGTCCGTCCTATGAGCGTGAGATCTTCTCGATACGCCTAATCGCGAAACGGTGACGTGGTGAAGAATAGAAATGATATTGGCCTCTGGCTGAAGAACCTCCCGATCGGACGGCCGATCGTAGCCGTCCTGGCTGTTGCCGCGATAGTGGGGATGGCGGCCTGCGACCCTCGCACCACGGGTGTGACGCAGTTGCCGATGCCGCCCAACCGCGAGGTGACGTCGTTCAACCAGCCGCCGCCGACCAACGGACCGCCCAACCAGAATCAGGGCGATTGCAAGAACGGGCAGGGGAACTACCGCCTGGGCACCGGTGACAAGATCCGTGTCGTCGTAATGCAGGACACCGAATTCTCGGGAGACTACGAAGTCAACGCCACCGGCAGCATCTCCGCCCGCATGCTGGGACCTGTCGAGGTCTCGGGCAAAACAATCGCCGAAGTCGAAGACATGCTGCGCGAACGCTACAAGGATGGTGGCTATCTCGTATCGCCTCGGTTGAGCGTCGAGCTGGTGGCGGCCCGCCCGTGGTACATCGTGGGTGAAGTGAACCGTGTGGGGCAGTTCCCCTACGTCAGCTGCCTGCACGTCATCCAGGCGATCGCGATCGCAGGTGGGTTCACGCGCCGCGCGTCAAAGTCGCACATCACTATCAAGCGCTTCTTTTCGAGATCGACTGAAGAAGAGTACGTAACGGAAGACACCCTGGTGGAGCCGGGAGACGTTATTCGCATTCCCGAAAGGTACTTCTAGGGCATCTGTTCTTGGGGGAACCAGCGTAGCAATGGTTACGCGGTGTCCGGAAAAAATGGGGCGATGGGCCGCACTAATGGCGGAACCGGGGCACTTGCGTTGGACAATAATATTGCTATGTGACTGCAATAGTCGCAGGATGGTGTGCAATGGGATCTCTGCCTAGAGTGGACCGTATGGGTGAGGAAGCTGATCCAAGCCGCCTTTCGGCCACCAGCGAGGGTATGCCGGCGCCGCCATCGCGTGGTGCGGAGAACAATGAGCTATGGGAATGGTTGCGCCTGCTCAATCGGCGCAAGGCGCTGATCGTCGGCTCGGGCCTCGCCGCCGTCGCCCTCATGGCGCTGATCATCGCGCAGGCGACGCCTCTCTATAAGGCGTCGTCGCGCATCATGCTCGATACCCGCACCTTCAAAGTAGTGAATACAGAGTCTGCGTTGTCGGGCGTCGACACACTGAACATCGGTGCCATCCAGAGCGAACTCGAGGTCATCCAGTCGGAGTTCCTGATCGGCCGCGTCGTCGATCGCCTTGGCCTTGCGTCGAACCCGGAGTTCAACGGCACCAAGCCACCGGGCTTCCTCGACACGACTCTCGAACCCATCCGGGACCTCTGGCATTCCGGTGTCTCTTCGATCCTGGCGCCGGCGCCGCCACCCAAGGCGCCGCAGCCGGCGCAAACCGCGCGTCAGGGCCGCACCGAGGATAGCGATCCGGGACGCCGCGCCGCGATCGGCACCGTCTCCAGCCACCTCAGCGTCCAGCTGCTCGGCCGCACCTTCGTGATCATGATCACGGTGGAGAGCACCGACGGCACCATGTCGGCGCGCATCGCCAACGCGATCGCCGAGGTCTATCTCGCGGACCAGGTCGATAACAAGAATGAGGCGAACCGGCGGGCCACCGAGTGGCTGGAAGAGCGCCTGGCCGAGCTGCGGCGCAACCTGCAGGTCGCCGAAGAGGCTGTTGCCACCTATCGCCGGGACAAGGGCTTGGCGGGCAGCCCCGAGGGCATTGTTTCGGCCGCGACGCTATCCGACCTCAACGCCAAGTATCTCACCGCCAAGACACGGCGCATCGAGAAGGAGGGCCGCCTCGTCGCGCTCAGCAAGGCGAGCCTCAACCCGAACGAGCTCGCCAACATCCAGGAAGTCGCCAGCAACGGCGCGCTGAACGCGCTACGCACGCAGGAGCAGGAGCTCACGCGCCGCATCGCCGAGCTATCGACCCAGTTCGGTCCGAACCATCCGAAGATTGTCCAGGCGCAGAGCGAGCTCGCGCAGGTGCGTAGCCGCTTCCTCCAGCAGACACAGAGCATCACCTTGGCCATCCGTGCCGAGCTCGATGCCGCCAAGTCGGAGGAGGAGGAGCTCAAGGCGCAGGTCGATCGCGCGTCCGTGCTGAACGGCGCCACCAGCCAGTACGAAGCCGAGCTCAAGCAGCTCGAGCGCGAGGCCCAGTCCAATCGTGCCCTCTACGAGAGCTTCCTGAACCGCTTCAAGGAACTGCGCGAGCAGCAGGACATCCAGCGCGCCGATGCCCGCATCCTGGCCTATGCCTGGCCGTCGGGCACGCCGTCGTCGCCGCAGTACAAGACCGGCTTGTTCGCGGCCTTCGTCGTCGGCTGCCTGCTCGGGATGGCCGGCGCGATTGCGGCCGAGAAGCTGGATCGCGTGTTCCGCTCCGCTTCGCAGGTCGAGAAGGCCACGGGCGTCGCCGTGCTCGGCATGGTGCCGCTGGTCAAGGGCTCGATTGGCACCCGGTCCACCATCGTCACCCAGGTGGTCGAACGCACGACGTCGTCGGCGGCGGAAGCGTTGCGCGCGGTGTTCACCGCGATCAGCCTCAGTAACCTCGATCGGCCGGCGCGCGTGATCGCGGTGACATCGTCAACCCCCGGCGAGGGCAAGACGACGTTCGCCTCGGCGCTGGGCGGCCTGCTGACCAAGATGAATGCCTCGCGCCGTGTGCTGCTGGTCGACCTCGACCTGCGTCAGGCGAAGCTTGCGACCGCGCTCGGCCTCAAGGATCGGGGCGGCACGATCGACGAGTACCTGATGGGCACCAAGACGCTCGACGAGTGCATCCATCGCCACGAAGCATCCGGCGTGGACTACATCTGCGCACGCTCCGAGACGCCGAATGCACCCGAAGTGCTCGAGTCGCACGCCATGAAAGCTGCGCTTGCCACCTTCGCCGACCGCTACGATCTCGTGCTGCTCGACAGCCCGCCCGTCATGGCGGTGTCGGACGCCCGCATCATCGCGCAGCTCGCCGACTACACGATCTTCATCGTGCATTGGGCGAAGACGCCGCGTGACGTCGTCAAGAGCGCCGTCTCGGCTCTCCTGGGCGTTACCGATCGCGTCGGCATCGTCATCAACAAGGTGAACCTCGCCAAGCACGCGATGTACGAGTATGGCGACTACGGCGACTACTACTCGCGTTATCGCGGCTACTACGGCGCGGCCTATGGCGGCGGGGCGGGTAACGGCACGCGTGCTGCCACCGGCCCGGCGAGCGAAAGCGGCATCGCCAAGCTCACGCGCATCGTGCCTAAAATGAAGTAGGCTTGTCAGCCCACAATGGGGCTGACACAAGCAGACAATGTTTCGACGTTTGTTCGGGCGCGGTGCGTCGGGCCGGCCGGGGACTATCCCGCCGGGGCATGCGGCCTACGCCATCGGAGACGTCCATGGCCGGCTCGACTTGCTGCGGGAGCTCCTTCAGCGCATCGCCGACGATGCGGCCCGCCATCCGGCGGATGCCGCGCGGAGTTTGGTCTTTCTCGGCGACTATATCGACCGCGGGACCGAGAGCCGGGGCGTGGTCGATTACCTGCTGCGGGATCCGTTGCCGGGCTTCCTGACCATCCGCCTGATGGGCAATCACGAGGACGCTATCCTGGCTTTCCTGGACGGCGACAGCGACGGGCTGGACTGGTTGTCCTTTGGCGGCCTGGAAACGCTCCTCTCCTACGGCGTGCCGTTGCGTCGCCTGCCGCACACGGAGGATGCCGTAGCCGATCTCAGGCTTTCGCTGTTATCGGCGCTGCCGCGGGAGCATCTCGATTTCTTCCGCCGGGGTGCGCTTCGCCATACCATCGGAGACTATCTTTTCGTACACGCGGGTGTGCGGCCCAACGTGCCGATCGACCTGCAAACACCGACGGACCTGATGTGGATCCGCGATGACTTCCTGCGCAGTCGGATGCCGCTGCCGGGCCACGTCGTGGTGCATGGACACACGATCTGCGATCTGCCGCAGGACCGCGATCATCGCATCAACATCGACACGGGTGCCTTCGTGAGCGGCCGGCTGACCTGCCTGGTGCTGCGCGGCAACGAGCGCCGCTTCATCTCGACCCTCGATGACGATTGAGCCGGCCCGGCGCATCCTCGAGGCCGAGCGGCCGTAGAGCAATTTCCGGCGCCGCACGATAGACTGGGCCGAATGTTGGACGTGGCGGCACAGAGGGCATCACGAGGATTTGCGCGGGCGCGCTGGCTCGCCTATCTGGTGAGCCACCGGCCCGGTTACGTGCTGGGCCGCTTCGCTGCGGTGCGTGACGTCTATTCGCGGTTCAATTGGCTGAAGGACCAGTTCAGCGGTGTGCCGCCGCTACGTGTCGGCGAACTCTACGGCAAGGCGACAGTGGAGATCAGGGCGGCGTCCTCCGGCCTTCTGGTTGCCGACAAGCCCGCCAAGCAGCAGGCAGCGGAGATGAAGGCGAAGGCTTTCTCGCTCGGCCCGCAGGTGCGACTGGAGGCCGTCACGCGGCTGCGCGAGGCGGCCGGGACTTTGCCGCTTGAATTCGACGGCAAGCCGATCGGCACCTATGGCGAACTGAAGGCCGCTCCCGAACGTTATGGCCGTATCGCCATCGCCACGGTCAGCAACTCCTCGGCGTTGCCCGATGTGCGCGCGCTGGCGGGCGACCCTGCGCTTTGCGAAGCGGCGCAGTCATTCCTGGGATATCGGCCACGCACCGTGTCGAGCTGGCTGTTCTGGAGCTTCGCCAACCAGCTCTCCGATGACGAGCGGCGCGCCGCCTACCAGACCATCGACTATCACTACGACGTCGACGGCTTCAATTTCATGTACGCGAATTTCTATCTGGTCGACACGACAGTGCGGAACGGCGCGCACCTCCTGATCGAGGGCAGTGGCCGGCGCAAGCAGTTGCGGCACCTGATGGGCGTGGCGCGGCTGAGCGACGCCCAGGCCTACGAAGCGTATGGCCGCGATGCCGAGCGCAAGTTCGAAGGGCCGGCGGGTTTCGGCTTCCTCGAGGATGCGTCGTGCTATCACAAGGCGCTGCGACCGCTCGACGGCGAGCGGCTGATGCTGCAGCTCCGCTATCGATGACGCTCGCGCTTGGCTTCGGCACCGGCGCGATCATGGGCCGAGTCTCGCGCCGCCAGGGACTTGCGGCGCTCGAGCGCGCATACGCCGCCGGTATTCGGCACTTCGATACGGCGCGCTCCTACGGCTGGGGCGAAGCGGAGAGCGTCGTGGGCGAATTCCTGCGGGGGCACCCGCGCGAGGAGATCCGGCTCGTCACCAAATGCGGCATCCTGCCGGTTCGCCGCTCGCCGATCCTGAGCGCAGCCAAGTCGATAGCGCGAACGGTTCTGACCGTGGCACCGGGCCTGCGGCATGCGGCGCGTCAGGTCGCGAGTGCGGAGCGTTTCCAGCCCGTGCGCAGCGCCGATCCGGCAATGCTTGCCGAAAGCCTGCGCACCAGTCTGGCCGAACTCGGCACGGACCACGTCGATCTGCTGCTTCTGCACAATTTCGCGCCCGGGATGACAGGATTGAACGAAGTCGCGGCCTGGTTCGCGGACCTCAAGAAACAGGGAAAGGTGCGGCGCTTCGGCTATTCGGTCGAGGGCGCGCTGACGGAAGGCCTCGACTTCCTGGCCGGCAAGGGGCTGGTCGACGGTGCGGTGATCCAGGCGCCTGTGAGCGAGGAGCTACTGGCATTGCCGGCGCGGTGGCGCGACGTGCCCTTCATTGTTCATGCGCCGTTCGAGTATCTGCGTCGGGCGCCCGGCCAGAACTTCGCTAACCTGCTAGGCCAGCTCGACGGCGCGCTCAATTGCGAGGCCGTCGTCTGTTCGATGTTCGATGCGGCGCACTTGCAGGCGAACGTCGCCGCCTGGGAGGACGTGGTCAGAGTCGCCAGAGCGTGACGCCGTCCGGCGTTCCCGCGCGGTCGAGCAGGGCGGGAACATCGGCCACGAAGCCGTTGGGCTTCAGGAGCTTCTGTACCAGCGACCAGCTTCCCTCGCGGTAGAGGCGATGGGCGACGGCGACGACGACGGCATCGGCGGGCTTCATCTTGTCCACCGGGGTCAACGCCAGGCCGTATTCCTCATGCAGCAGGTCGCCGTCGGCCATCGGATCGTGCAGCTGCACCTCGAATCCAAAATCCGCCAGCTCGTGGGCGATGTCGACCACCCGGGTATTGCGGATGTCGGGCACGTTCTCCTTAAAGGTGACGCCCAGGATCGTGGCCACCGGCCGGCCGCCGGCCGAACGGCGCATGACCGCGCGCGCCACGGTGTCGGCGACGTGCAGGCCCATGCTGTCGTTCACGCGCCGGCCAGAATGGATGACATGCGGGTGGTAACCGACTTCCTCCGCCTTGTGGGCGATGTAGAAGGGATCGACTCCGATGCAGTGGCCGCCGACCAGGCCCGGACGGAAGGGCAGAAAATTCCACTTGGTGCCGGCGGCGGTCAGCACGTCCTGCGTGTCGACGCCCAGGCGGTTGCAGATCAGTGCAACTTCGTTGACCAGCGCGATGTTGATGTCGCGCTGGGTATTCTCGAGCACCTTGGCGAACTCGGCGATCCGGATGGATGGAGCGCGATGAGTGCCGGCCTTGACCACGCTGCTGTAGACGTCATCGACGATCTGCAGCGTCTCGGGCGTGTCGCCGGACACGATCTTCAGGATGTTGTCGAAGCGGCGTTCCTTGTCGCCGGGATTGATGCGCTCGGGTGAATATCCGACGTTGAAATCGACCTTCCATTTCAGCCCCGAGACTTCCTCCAGCACCGGAATGCAGACATCCTCGGTGACGCCGGGATAGACCGTCGATTCGTAGACCACGATGTCGCCGGCCTTCATCGACGAGCCCACGGTGGCGGAGGCTTTCTTGAGCGGCTCAAGGTCGGGCTGCTTGCTGGCGTCGATTGGCGTGGGCACGGTGACGATATGGAAGTCGGCGGACCGGAGGTCAGCCAGGCGGGTCGTAAAGACGAGACCCTGCGACTTCAGGGCCGGCGCCTCGACTTCGCCCGTTCGGTCATGGCCCCTGGAGAGCTCGGCGATTCGCCTTGCATCGATGTCGAAAGCAACCACGGGGAAGCCGTGGCTCGCGAAGGTCGTGGCCACGGGCAGGCCAACATAGCCCAGCCCGATGACGGAAATCCGGCGATTCATCGGGTTGTTTTTAGCATGCAGCACGATTTGCCGTCATCAGCGTGCGCCCCGGCCGAAGGCGATGGCGGTGACGGTGCGCAGCACGATGGCCACGTCCAGCCACAGCGAGCAGTGCTTGAGATAAAACAGGTCGTATTCGAGCTTCGCTCGCATGCCATCGTCGTCGTGGGTGTAGCCCTGGTTAACCTGCGCCCAGCCTGTGACGCCCGGTCGCACGATGTTGCGAAGCGCGAAGTGTGGGATGTCCCGCACGTAGTTGCGGTTGAGCTCCAGCGCCTCCGGACGCGGCCCGACCCAACTCATGTCGCCCCGTAGCACGTTCAGCATCTGCGGCAATTCGTCGAGCCGGTAGCGGCGCAGCACCGTGCCGACCTTGGTGATCCGCGGGTCGTCCACCTCCGTGAAGCTCGGCCCCTCGGCGCTCGGTCGCATGGTGCGGAACTTGAACATATGGAAGACGCGGCCCTGGCGCCCGACCCTCTGCTGACTGAAGAAGATCGGGCCGGTGCTGTCGGAACGCACCAGACACGCCAGCAAAATGAGGACCGGCAGCATGACCGGCAGGGCGGCGATGGTGAGTGCAAGCTCGAGCGTGCGGCGGACCAGAAGATACTGGCGCGACGGCAGCAGCGCGCCGAATTCGTTGGGCGTGAGGCCGCTGAACGGCGTGCGGCCGCGCAGGTTCTCCAGGATGTATCGCCGGTCGAGCACGGGAACACCGGCGATGGCGCCGCCGGTCAGCGCAGCGAGCTGATCTTTGTCGAGATCGGCATTGAGGTCGGCGACGATCGCGTCGGCGCGGATCTGGTGCTGCTCGACTTCCTCGAAGGTGAGCCAGCGGCAGGTCGGCAAGGCGGGCAGGGCCGCGACCAGCTCGGACGGCACGACGGCGTAGGTGCGCATGAGATAACGCCCGCGCACCCAGGAGGCGAAGGCCATCCAGATGATGGTGAGGATGCCGCTACCCAGGAGCTGCACGCGCGAATAGTCCGAGCGCAGGATCAACAGCAGCACGGCGATGGAGGCGAAGGTGATCACCACCACGGGCGCGGTGTAGCCGACACTGAAATGGACGGTCGTGCCGGGAAAGGCGTTCACACGGCGGCCGCAATACCAGGCGATCACGTAGGCGAGGGCTGTTGCAACGATGGTTTGCTCGGTGCCGCCGAAGGCGCCGGCAAAAGGCGCGCCGGTGGCATAGATAGGAATGGGCAGGACGACGCAGAAAAAGAACCCGACCGTGGCGTCGATCCACGTCTCGACGAACCGCTGTGGCGCCGAGCGGATAGTGACTCTTGTCGCTCCGCGCCGTTCACTTTCCGGCAGCGACTCCCCAACTGGCTGCACGACTCCCCGCACGCCCGCTCGAGGGCGGGACTTCGACGATCCGGATTCCCGCATGCACGGTTACCAGACCGAATCGTACGTGCCTAGAGCGTATTCCGTTCGGCTGTAATCGGCTGAACGGAATACGCCCCCAGTCGAGGCGCTTCGATCAACGCGTTTCCGATCGAGTTGAACCGCTTAAGCGGTTCAACTTGATCGGAAGCCGCTCTAGTCCCGGAACGGATCAGTCATCAGGATCGTGTCTTCGCGCTGTGGACTGGTGCTGAGCAGGGCGACCGGGCAGCCGACCAGCTCCTCGACACGGCGTACATACTTGATGCAAGTCGCCGGCAGCTCGCCGAAGGAGCGCGCGCCGTGCGTGCTCTGTGTCCAGCCTTCGAAGTCCTCGTAGATCGGCTTCAGCTTGGCCTGGGCGCCCATGGTGAAAGGGAAGCGCTCGATGCGCTTGCCGTCGAGCTCGTAGCCTACGCAGACCTTGATCTCGTCCATGCCGTCCAGCACGTCGAGCTTGGTCAGCGCGATGCCGTCGATGCCGTTCAGCTTCACCGCCTGACGCACCATCACCGCGTCGAACCAGCCGCAACGCCGGCGCCGGCCGGTGTTGGTGCCGAATTCCTTGCCGCGATCGCCCAGGCCCTGGCCGATCTCGTCCTTGAGCTCGGTGGGGAAGGGACCGTCGCCCACGCGCGTGGTGTAGGCCTTGGCGATGCCGAGCACATAGCCCACGGCGCCAAGTCCCATGCCCGAGCCGATCATGGCTTGGGCGGCCACGGTGTTGGACGAGGTGACGTAAGGATAGGTGCCGTGGTCGATGTCGAGCATGGTGGCCTGCGCGCCCTCGAACAGGATGCGCTTGCCGGATGCCCGCAGATTGTCGAGCCGTTCCCAGACATCCTCGGCGAAGGGCAGGATCTGCGGCGCAAGCGCCAGCAGGTCGGCGGTGAGCTTGGCCGCGTCGACCGGCTCCTTGCCCAGTCCCACGCGCAGCGGATTGTGATGCGCCAGCAGGGTCGCCACCTTCATCGGCAGAGTATCGGGTTCGCCCAGGTCGCCGACCCGGATGGCGCGGCGGCCGACCTTGTCTTCATAGGCGGGACCAATGCCGCGGCGTGTGGTCCCGATCTTGATGATGCCAGGGGCATCCTCACGCCAGCCGTCGAGATCGCGATGCAGCGGTAGAATAAGGATAGCGTGGTTGGCGATCTTGAGACTGTTTGGCGTGACACTCAGGCCCTGAGCCGAGACCTTCTTGACCTCCTCCAGGAAGTGCCAAGGATCTACCACGACGCCGTTGCCGATGACCGAGAGCTTGCCTTCGCGCACTACCCCCGACGGCAGGAGCGCGAGCTTGTAGGTCTGGTTGCCGATGACGAGCGTATGGCCGGCATTGTGACCGCCCTGGAAACGCACCACGACCTCGGCGCGCTCGCACAGCCAATCGACGATCTTGCCCTTGCCTTCGTCACCCCATTGGGCGCCGATCACTGCCACGTTGGCCATCGGATTTTCCTAAAACAATTCCCTGAACATGCGAACGCCTCCCCGGCGAGGTGCCGGAGAGGCGTGAGCTTGGATAGCACGCGGGGGCGGGAGGACGAAGGGGAAAACCCCGGCTACTGCTGGATGATCTCGTTCCTGTCGTCGTCGTTGTCCACGCCCTGTGCCTGCGAATCGTGATCGGGCTTGCCGGTCATGACCGTCATGCCGCCCGGACCGATCAGCATCATGACGGGCTGGTCGTCCTTGTTCTTGGCGCTGACGATGAACGAGCCGGGCACCACCTTCACGTCCTTGAAGCCTTGCGACGTGAGTTCGTCATGGATCTTCTTCGGGACGTCCTTGCCCGGATCGCCCGCCTGCGGGGGATCGGTGGACGGGTAGGGGGTGGCTGGCGAAGTGGGCGTGCCCGATTGGGCCAAAGCCGCACCGCTCGCCAGCGCGACCGCGGCAATCACCGGGACTATCGCTTGGAGAAGCATGGGGCCTCCATGGGCTGCTGGAGAGGATCTGGGCAGGAGGGATCTCGGCCAAGAAACGAACGGCCGGGTCGGGGCGTTCCCCACAGCACCAATGAATGACATTAAAAATATGTATTTTCACAACAACTTGCGGCAAAGCGGCACCGCTGACGCGATTTATGCAAGTTCGTGATTGTCTTCCGCTTCTCGATCCGTATCGTTCGCAGCGCAGGACGCTCGGCACTCAGTAAGCCGGGTGGGATCTGTAGAGCCTAGGGAGGCAAACGATTATGACGAGCAAGCTTTTGCTGACGCGCCGGCGTAAATTCCTGACCGCTGCGGCGGCTGTGGGTGGCCTGCAACTGACCGGCCCCTTCATTATCAAGGCGCGCGGCGAGACACCGGTGAAAATCGGCTTCATCGACCCGATCACCGGCAGCCTGTCCGCGCTGGCGGTCAGCGAGGTCGAGGGGGCGAAGTGGACGGTCGCCGAGCTCAACAAGAAGGGCGGCATTCTCGGGCGGCCCATCGAACTCCTCGTCGAGGACAGCGCCAACGACACCGGCACCGGCGTCCAGAAGGCCCACAAGCTGATCGAGCGCGACAAGGTCGACGTGATCATGGGCGACGTGAACTCCGGTATCGCCTACGCGATCATGGGCGTGACCAGCGCCGCGAAAGTGCTGCACATCGTCCCCGGCGGCCACACCGATGCGATTACCGGCAAGGACTGCAAGTGGAACACTTTCCGCACCTGCAACACCACCGCGATGGATGCCGCCGCCGTCACCGGCGAGCTAGTGAAGCGCTTCGGCAAGAAGTGGTTCTTCATCACGCCGGACTATGCCTACGGCCAGACCCTGCAGGCCAATTTCGTGAAGAACCTGGAGGCACTGGGCGGCACCTGGCAGGGCGACATGCTGCCGATCGCCGCCTCCGACTTCTCCGCGACCTTGATTAAGGCCAAGGCCTTCAAGCCGAACGTGCTGCTGAACAACATGGGCGGCGCGGCCCAGATCAACTGCATGAAGCAATTCGTCCAGTTCGGCATGGCCAAGGAGATGACCCTGGGCGGCGCGCTGTTCGAGATCGAGTCGGTGCGCTCGGTCCCGAAGGAGGCCCAGGCCGGCTGGTGGGTCATGGAGTGGTACTGGGACCAGCCGAACGTGCCGCACGTGAAGGAGTTCGTCGCCGCGATCTCGCCTGCGCTCGGTGGCAAGAAGCCGACGGCGCGCCATTGGATCTCCTACGTCTCCATCAATGCCGTCAAGCTCGCCGCCGAAAAGGCCAAGTCGCTCGATGCGGTCGCGATGGCGCACGCACTGGAGGACCTCGAGCTTCCGCCCGAGGTGGCGCTGTCGCCCAACAAGATCCGCTATCGCAAGGGCGATCACCAACTGATGAGCGACCTTTTCGTGGGCGAGATGCATCCGCCGGGTCCGGGCGGTCCGGACGACCTCTTCAAGGTGGGAGAGGTCGTCACCGGCGAGAAGGCCGCGGGATCCGCGGAGTCGACCGGGTGCAAGGTCACCTGGCCGTCCTGAGCTGAAGGCAACGCGCCGCGCAGCACCCGCTGCGCGGCGCTTCTCTGCGCACCCACACCCAGAGTCGGAACGACATGCTGCAACTCGTCCTGTTCAACCTCACCAACGGGCTGATCGTCGGCGCCTTCTACGTGCTGATGGCGCTCGGCCTGTCGCTGATCATCAACCTCAGCAACGTCGTCAACTTCGCGCACGGCAACTTTCTGGCGATCGGCGGTTACTTCGCCTTCACGCTCACGCCCTATCTCGGCTTCTGGGGCGCGCTGCTGGTCTCGCCGTTCCTGACCGCAATCATGGGATACGCGGTCGAGAAGCTGCTGATCCGGCATGTCTATGCCCGCAACCATATCTACAGCCTCCTGCTCACCTTCGGCCTGGGTTTCATCCTCCAGGACGCCTGCCGCTACCTCTGGGGCCCGAGCCCGCTGCCGCTCGGCATTCCCGACGTGCTGTCGGCCGCGGTGACGCCCGATCTCTTCTTCATCACCTGGTACCGTGTGTTCATGGTCGCGGTCGTGGTCGTGACGGTCGCCGGCCTCTTCGCCTTCCTGCGCTACACCCGCGTCGGCATGCGGATCCGCGCCGGCACGCTCGATCTCGACACGGTCTCGGCGCTGGGCGTCAACGTCTCGGCGCTGCGCTCCTACAACTTCGCCGTCGGCAGCTTCCTCGCGGGCCTCGCGGGCGTCCTGGCTGCGGGCCAGATCGGCCTCAACCCGAACATGGGCGACGATCTCATCATGCCGAGCTTCATCGCCATCATCGTGGGCGGCGTCGGCAGCCTGACCGGCACGCTGCTGGGCGGCCTGCTGATCGGCGTCGCGGCGGCGCTCACCACGGTGGTCTACCCGGCGGGCGCCGAGGCCGTGATCTACGTGATCATGGCGATCGTGCTGCTGATCCGCCCGCGCGGCCTTCTCGGCGAGGAGGGGATGCTGTCATGAGCGTGCCGACGACGACGCCGGCCGACGGACTTCCCGTCCGGCCGTGGATGCGGCTTGCCATCATCTGGGCAGTGCTGCTGACCGTGCCGCTGTGGCTGCCGCTGCTGGGGGGCTACACCGCCATTGCAGCCCGGGTGATCATCTTCGCGCTGGCGGCGATGAGCCTCAACATGCTGCTGGGCTTCACCGGAGTGCTGAGCTTCGGGCACGCGGCCTACTTCGGGCTGGGCGCCTATGGCGCTGGCCTGTTCCTCCGATACGTGGCACCGTCCACGCCGCTCGCCATCCTGGCCGGTGTCCTGCTGGCGGGCGTCTCCGGCACCCTCTTCGGCCGGCTGCTGGTGCGCCGGCGTGGCGTCTACTTCGCCATGGTGACCATCGCCTTCGGCCAGGTCTGCTACTACATCGCCTACAAGTGGGACGATTTCACCGGCGGCTATGACGGCCTGCGCGGGTTTTCCCGCGCACCGCTCGACTTCGGCCTGTTCAAGATCGACATCGTGAACAACGGCACGCTGTTCTATTTCTTCGTCCTGTTCGTCTTCGCCCTGGCCGTCGGGCTGCAGGCGCTGGTGCTGCGGTCGCCGTTCGGACGCACCATGCTGGCGATCCGCGAGAACGAGCGGCGCGCGCGCTTCCTCGGCCTTCCCGTGGAACGCCACATCTGGCTCGCCTTCTCGATATCCTGCTTCTTCACGGGACTCGCGGGCAGCCTCTACGCACTGCTCAACAACTTCGCCGATCCGTCGGCGCTCAACTACATCATGTCGGGCAACATCATCATGATCACCGTCATGGGCGGCATGCGCGCCTTCTGGGGACCTCTCCTGGGCGCCGTGCTGTTCGTGATGCTGCAGGACTATGTATCGTCGATGACCACCAACTGGATGTTCTTCGTCGGCATCGCCTTCGTGCTGGTCGTGCTGATCCTGCCGCGCGGCCTGATAGGCTTGTTCCAGAAGCGGGCGGGCGCGTGACAATGGCTGCACCGAAACTCGAAGTCCGCAATGCCAGCAAGCATTTCGGCAGCCTGGTCGCCGTCTCCGACGTGTCGATGAAGGTCGAGGCGGGCGAGCTACGCGCCATCATCGGGCCGAACGGCGCGGGCAAGACCACGTTCTTCAACCTGATCACCGGCTTCTTCCCGCCCTCGTCGGGCGAGATCCTGCTCGACGGCCAGAACATCAACAAGGTGCCGGCCGCCGGACGGGTGAAGATGGGCATGGGCCGCACGTTTCAGATCACCGAGATCTTTCCCGAGCTCGCGGTGCGCGAGAACGTGCGCATCGCGGTCGAGACCGGCCTGAACTTCAGCCTGCGCGCCTGGCTGACCGTGGCGGACAAGAAACGTGTCGCCGATGCCTCGGACGAGGTGCTGACCATGGCGAACCTCACCTCGAAGGCCGACCGGCTGGTGGGCGAGCTCAGCCACGGCGACCAGCGTTCGGCCGAGATCGCGATGGCGCTGGCACTCAAGCCAACCTTGCTGCTGCTCGACGAGCCGACCGCCGGCATGGGCGACGAGGAGACTTTCCAGGTGACGGGCTTGATCCGCCGCCTGCATCGGGATTCCAAGTACACGATCGTGCTGATCGAGCACGACATGCGCGTGGTCTTCCATCTCGCCGACCGCATCTCGGTGCTGGCCGAGGGCAAGTTGCTGGCCGACGGCACGCCCGACGAGATCAGCAAGAACGAGCACGTCCAGAACGCCTATCTGGGGAAGGCCGAATGAGCGAGCGAGTGAACGCCATCGAAGTCAGCGGGCTCAACACGTTTTACGGCAAGAGCCACATCCTGCATAACGTCTCGCTCGCGGCGAAGGAGGGCAGCGTGACGACGCTGCTCGGCCGCAACGGCGCGGGCAAGACCACGACCATGCGCAGCATCATGGGCCTCACCCTGCCGCGCTCGGGCTCGATCAAGGTGTTCGGCACCGAGATGGCCCGCCAGCCGCCGCACCGCGTGGCGCGTCAGCGCGTGGGCTACGTGCCTGAGGGCCGCCGCGTGTTCCCCAACCTCACGGTCGAGGACAATCTCAAGGTGCCGCAGGGCAGCAGCGACGGGCCGTTCGACATCCCGCGCATTTACCAGCTCTTCCCGCGCCTGGAAGAGCGCAAGATGAACCGCGGCCGTCAGCTCTCGGGCGGCGAGCAGGAAATGCTCTCCATCGCCCGCGCGCTGCTGCTCAATCCCAAGCTGCTGATCCTCGACGAGCCCTCGCAGGGGCTGGCGCCGCTGATCGTGAAGGACGTCTTCAAGATCGTGACGGCGATGAAGAAGGAGGGCATGACCGTCCTTCTGGTCGAGCAGAACGTGCGCATGGCGCTCGAGGTGGCCGACATCGCTTATGTGCTCGACCACGGTGTCGTGGTGCACGAGGGGCCGGCGGCGGCGCTCGCCGGCGACGAGGCGCTGATCCAGTCGCTGGCCGGTGCCTCGGCCGAGAAGTGGGATTTGGACAAGGCCTAGATCGCGCCTGTTCCCGGGTTGGCCCGGGGAGTGGGCGTTGCGTTAAGATAGGGCATGTTCACGCCGTCTCATTGGGGCGAGCTGCGACGCCATGGCTACACGGTCGTCTCCGGCGCGATCGACGGGCCGACCCTGGCCGCGGCGCAGGCGGCGGCGCGCCATCTGAACGACATCTTTCCCGACGGCGACTGGGAGCGAACGAAGAACGAATCCTGGCGTGAGGTGCGCTGGTGCCGCCATCCCGCCTTCATGGCGCTGGCCATCCGCGTGCTCGATCCGCTGTCACTGGAGATCCTCGACAGTGCGCCGTCGCTTGATTTCGTGCAGCTCGCTTCCACCATGCCCGGCTTCTCGACCAAAGGCATCGTCGGCCGGCATTTCCATATCGATGGCGGCCAGAAGGAAACGCTGGGCGTATTCAATGTCCTGCTGGGCGTGGCGCTGACGCCGGTGAGATCGGACACGTCTGGTGGCTTCCATGTGCTGCCGGGCTCACACGTGTCGTTTGCCGAGCTCTTCAAGAGCCAACCGACGAACGAGCCCGTGCATTGGGGCGAAGTGAAGCTCGAGGGCCAGCGCCGGTTCCATGCCGGCGCTCAAATGGTCGTCCCACACCTCGAGGCAGGCGACATCGTTGTCACGCACAGCCTGTTGGCGCATGGCACTTCCGCCAACACGACCGATATCCGCCGCGACATGATTTTCCAGCGCCGCGCCGCCGCACCTCTGTGGGACCCATCAACCCAAGATGCCGCGCGTGAAGCCTTCATGCGCGACCCGTGGGTGTTCTGCCGTCGACCTTCTGCCTAGTCGTCGGCTGCTGTCGCGAATTGCGCCTGGCCCGCTGCTGCGGTGGGATCGTTGGCGCGCAGGAAGGCCCGGATGTGGCGGACAGCCAGCGGGATCTTCTCCGGAGTGTCCTTCCACGGATACATGCTCACCTGCGAATTGGGTGAGAGCATCGCGACTTCCATCGCCACCTTGTAGGGATGAGGGGGGATGTCGTCGGGCAGGACCAGGATCGGCGTCCGGCAGTTCTTGACGAAATCACGGGTCACCGTGAACACGAAGTCCGGCTTGTCGAGATACATCTTCTTCAGGAAAGCGCTGGCCTGGTCCATCGTGTACTCGGGGTGTTTCTTCACGAATGCCGGAGCCCAGCCCTCGATGTTGCGGTCGTAGAACTGGGTCGGCATTTCCTCACGATGGCCCGATGGCTGGGCCAGCACGGCGGCGACCACGCGATCGCCGACGCGCTTGATCAGGTTCCAGATGAACGGCTGGCCGATGCAATAGCCCAACACCATGAACTTCTTGATGCCGAGATGATCCATCAGGCCGACATGATCGTCCGTGAATGAATCCCACGGCCGGTCAGCCTCGAGCGGGCCTGACGATTGGCCGGGAGGCGAATTGCGCAAGTCGGCGGCAATGCAGCGATAGCGGTCCTTGAATTCCTCCAGCGCGCTGAAGGGATGGCTGGTGGCAAGGCCGGCGATGGTCGAGTTGAGTCCGCCGCCTGGAATGATCAGCAGGGGAAAGCCCGAACCCTTCTCTTCGTAGTGGATGCGGACGGGGCCTTTTTCATAAATCGGCATGGGCGAATCCTCCTGCCGGGTATGGTGGCATAGGGGCAGAGCGAAGTCCCCTCAATCCACCATCCCATTGTTCCGCATTTCTCTGTGCGCTTTGCCACAGATTGCTGGCGGCTTTCAGTGTTCGCTCCCCATACGGCCCATTCGGGCTGTTCAAGGGGGGTGTGATGGCTCAGACGACGATCAATGGCACCACCAAGCGGCGTCCGGCGCCGCGACCCGCGGGCAAGCTCTTTCATTTCTGGCACAGCCTGCAGGACCTCAAGTCGGAAGCGAACCGCATGAGGGACAAGGAACTCCTCTTCCTGCTCGGCCTGGTCGAGCTGGCGGTCGAGCAGCGCGCGAACCCGGCCGAGGCGGCCGTCAACCAGGCCGACACGGCGACGGCTCACTGAGACGCGCAGCCGGGAAGGGGGGGACACCCTCCCGGACAGCCGAGCGAATGCGAGCGGGGTATAGGCGTGGTCACGGGGAGGCCGGCCGCATCAGAGCGGCACGGCCTCCCCGTCGATCAGCGCGTGGCTGCAGCGCAGCCGCTTGGCTTCCTTGCGAGCATCGGCCGTGGGCGTGACGCCGCGCACCACGGCGTAGCCCTTGATCTGCCAGGGCTCGGCATCGCGCCACGCGGTGCCGGCGGGCAGGAAGAGTCGCGGCCGCTCGTCCGTCGGCGCGCAGGCCGCCAGCACGGCATCCATGTAGAGCGTCGAACCGGTCGCGGGCTCGCTGACGCCATCCTCGGGATAGCCGGCGGAATAACGGCCACCGCGTGCCAGCTCGAGCCGACCCTCCAGCGAGAAGACGGAGAAGGAGACGCCCGTCTGGTATTCGAGGCCGCGATACTCGACGGGATCGATCGTGAGCGGAAGATCGGGATCGGCGTCGCGTACCAGCTTCACGGCGTCGGCGAGCCGTGCGGCTTCGGCTGCGCCGGCAGAGGGAAGCTTGAGCTTCTTGAGCTGCTCGAGACCCGCTTCGGCGGGACCGGCGGCGCGTAGCAGGGCCTTGAAGAGCTCGGCGGCTTTCTTGTCGTCGAGAGCTCGCGTCACGCCCGAAGCATCCTTGCGGTCGAGCGCGCGGCGGAGCCGACGCAGCGGCTCTTCCTCGATCTTGAGGCCGGCTGCGACCGTGGCTACGAGGGTGGGCAGGTTGAGGTCGACGGTGAGTTTGGTGACGCCGATGGCGCGCAGCGCGTCGACGGTGAGCAGCACCGCCTCGGCATCGGCTTCGGCAGTGTCGACGCCGATCAGCTCGGTGCCGACCTGGGCGAACTGCCGTTCGGGCTTCAGCGCCGAGCCGCGCACGCGGATCACGTTGCCGCCGTAGGAGAGCCGCAACGGGCGGGGTTCATGCTTCAGCCGCGTCACGGCAATGCGCGCTACCTGCACGGTCATGTCGGGCCGCACGCCCATCATGCGCTGTGAGACGGGGTCCATCAGCCGAAAGGTCTGGGAGGCGAGCGCGGCACCCGGGCCGCCCAGCAGCGATTCCTCGAATTCGACCATGGGAGGCTTCACCCGCTCGTAGCCGAAGGCCGCGAAGCGTTCGATGGCGACGTCGATTGCCCGCGCCTCACGCGCGGCATCGGGCGGCAGAAGGTCGGCGAGCCCCGCCGGCAGAAGCCCGCGATGGTCGTTGTCGTTGGCGGTCATGGTGCCGCTTGATAGCCGATTGTGCTAGTGCTGCCCAGCGATGACCGAGACCCGTCCGGCCCTGTCCGTGGTCGCGCCCTGCTTCAATGAGGAGGGCGTGCTGCCGGAATTCCTGCGTCGAACCGGAGCCGTGCTTGAGGGGCTGGGGCTGTCGGCCGAGATCGTGCTGGTCGACGATGGATCACGCGACCGGACCTGGGAGTTGATGGCCGCCGCGGCCGCTGAAGATCGGCGGGTCGTCGCGGTGCGGTTGATGCGCAACCATGGCCACCAACTCGCGCTTACCGCCGGGCTCTCGATCTGTCGTGGCGAGCGCATCCTGATCATCGATGCCGACCTTCAGGATCCGCCCGAACTTCTGCCGGAGATGCTGAAACTCTCCGAGCAGGGCGCGGATGTCGTCTATGGCCAGCGCCGGGAGCGGATGGGCGAGACCTTGTTCAAACGCGCCACTGCCGCCGCCTTCTATCGCCTGATCGGTCGCATGACCGATGTCGAGATCCCGCTCGACGCCGGCGATTTCCGCCTGATCACGCGGCGGGTGCTCGATCTGTTGTTGGCAATGCCGGAGCGCCATCGCTTTCTCCGCGGCATGGTGGCGTGGATCGGCGGCAAGCAGGTGCCGATCGCCTATGACCGCGCCGCACGCGCCGCCGGCGAGAGCAAGTATCCACTGGGCAAGATGATCCGCTTCGCCGCCGATGCCATCACCGCCTTCTCGGTGGTGCCGCTGATGGCCTCGATGACCATCGGCTGCATCATGGCGGCAGTGGGTTTCGCCTTCTTCGTCTATTCCATTGTCGGCTGGCTGCTCAAGGAGACGCTTCCCGGCTGGACGTCTCTGATGGCCGCGGTCGGACTGCTGGGAGGCATGCAGTTCCTGATGCTGGGCATCATCGGCGCCTATCTCGGCCGGCTTTACGACCAGAGCAAAGGCCGGCCGTTGTTCATGATCCGTGACATCGTCGGCGGAGACCGATGAAGGCGGAATTCGGCCCTCCTGAATTTGATCGGCATGCCGCGTCCTATGACGGCGGCCTCGACAACCCCATCAAGCGACTCATGGGCAATTCGGCGGACCAGTTCATCGCCGTGAAGGCGCGCTGGCTGCTTCGCCATGAGCCCGCATTGCGTGACGGTAGGATGAAGCTGCTCGATTATGGATGCGGTGCGGGCGACCTCATACGCGTGCTGGCGATGCTGGGTGCGCGAGGCGAGTTCGCGGGCTGTGATGTGTCGACGGGCATGTTGGCCGAAGCCGCACGCCGTTGGCCTGCAGCACTCGCCGCCGCGCCCAGACTGGAGCCCCAGGACGGCGCGCATACGCCTTTTGCCGATGGTGAGTTCGATATCGCTACCATCAGCGCCGTTCTACATCACGTTCCACCGCCTGAACGGCCATCGGTCTATGCCGAGCTCGGCCGTGTCCTGAAACCCGGCGGGCGGCTCTACGTTTTCGAGCACAACCCGCGTAACCCGCTGGTGCGCTATGTGGTGGCTCGTACGTCGATCGACGAGAGCGCGATTCTGCTCGATGCGAACGAGGTGCATGCGCAACTGGGGGGCTTTGCGCTCCGCACCGACTATCTGATGTTCATGCCGCCCGGAATCACTTTCCTGCAAGGTGTGGATCGTGCGCTGGCATGGCTCCCCTTCGGCGCGCAATATGCTGTCTCTGCCCGTAAACCGGGGTAAGGAGCAGACGATGGATCAGCAAGCCTTTGAAGCTGAACTCAAACGAGATGGCTATAACGTCATGACCAACACGACGCCGGGCGCCAAGGTAAACCCGGAGCACACCCATCCGTTCGATGTGCGTGCGATGGTGCTGAAGGGCGACTTCAGCCTGACCCGTGAGGGCAAGACCGAGACCTATAAGCCCGGCGAGATCTTCACCATGCAGCGCGGCTGCATGCACTTCGAGAGCTACGGTCCCCAAGGTGCGGTGATCCTGCTCGGCCGCAAGATGTGAATCTGCCTGGTTTCGAGGGGAGGGCCGGCCGTCATGCAGTGCTGGCCTTCCTTCTATCGCTGCTGTTCCTCTGTGGCCTGATCGCCTGGCTGCAGAACGTCCATATCTTCACGCTGAACGGCATGTACAAGTCGATCCAGGCGGAGCCTTGGATTTCCGACTTCGGTCATGCGCGGCTCGACGCCTCGAACTATCTCTACTTCCCGCTCTACGGCGCGCTTGCCCGGCTGCTTGACGCGCTGGGCATCCTGCGCGGCGTGGCGTGGAAACAGTTCGCCTATCTCAATGCCTTCTGGGCGAGCCTCGCCAGCGCCTTCGTCTATCTCTTCGTGCGGCGGGTGACGGGCAGCGCGCTCGTAGCCGCGCTGGCGACGTTGTTCCATCTCGGCTGCGGCTTCGTGCTGATGCTCGCCGTCATCAACGAAGACATCATGCCGGCCTACGCCGTGCTGCTCGCCTCGATGCTGATGGCCGCCGCCTGGTTCGACCGGCCGACCTATGGACGTGTCGTGCTGGTGGCGATCGTGTTCACGCTCGGCTGGTTGATTGAATGGCGGCTGATCTTCCCGACCCTTCCAGCGCTCGTTCTGGCATTGGCCATCGCCCCCATACCGGTCGGTCGCCGTGCCGCGCTGATCGCGACCCTGCTCATCGCCATCGTGGCCACGACCGGCATCGTGCAGCAGATCTGGGAAGGCCATAACGGTGCAATGGGCCTGCCGGACCTGTTGTGGACCGGCAAGGGCGTCGATACCGGCTGGGCCGGCCTTTCCTGGGACAAGGCCTGGATGATGCTGGTCGGTGTCGGAAATTACTTTCTGATCATCGGCGACTATCTCGATCCCGACACGGTGAAGCGCCACGCCGCGGCGCTCGCTATTCCCCTCCTGTTGCAGACTGCGATCTTCGTCGTCGCCGCGATCGTGCTCTGGCCGCGCCGGAATGACGCACGGGTGAGGGCTATCGCCGTTGTCTTTCTGGGCACGCTCGGCGCGGGGCAGGTGATGAACATCTACTCCCAGCCGCAGGACCCGCAGATGCAGCTGAACGTCATGGCCTGGCTGACGCCGGCCTGGGCGTTGCTGGTTGCCACGTTGATCGTGTGCGAGCGTCGCGCCCTGACAATGGCGCTGGTCGTGCTGTCGTTCCTGCCGCTTGTCTGGAATGTCGGCTCCCTGTCGCGCTGGCGCGGTGGTGACAGCAAGGCGCTGGCGACCCTGGCCAATATCGAGAGTCACTTCCCGCCCGATCGCACGGTGTTCGTCTACTGGGGATTCGAGCCGATCAACGTCTGGCAGTACGCGCTCTGGAGCCACACCTGGGACTGGGACAGCGGCGTCAACGACGCGAAGTTCAAATGGATCGCCATAGACTCGGGCTCCATTCGGCATCCGCACTGGACGCCGGAAGAGGATGCCCAATCGATCAAGCGTCAGATCGACACCGCGCTCGATCGCGGCTATCGCGTTGCCGTCGCGGGTTTCTGGGATTGGAGCGCGGCCGAACTCGCGAGCAATCTCACTGGCGTTTCCGGCGCCAATCGCGCCCAGGCGATCCACGACATGCTGCACCAGGACTATCGCGTGCAGCCCGCTTTCGTCGATCCGACGGCGGGTCCGTATTACGAATTGTTTCGGCGCACGCCCTAGACGTGAATTGACGGCTTCCTCGCGTGTCCGTATATCGGCCGCGGGCCACGCTCCCCCACCGGAGCGCATTTCTTCTGTAAGGGAGAAGGGATAGATGAAGCCGAACGCACGTCCGGCGCGTCCTGACTTTTCGTCGGGACCCTGCGCCAAGCGCCCGGGATGGACTCCGGAAGCCCTCAAAGATGCCGCCGTCGGGCGGTCCCACCGTTCAAAACTCGGCAAGAAGAAAATCGTCGAGGCGGTCGACCGCACGCGCACGCTTCTGGGTATTCCCGCCGACTACAAGGTCGCGATCGTACCTGCCTCGGATACCGGCGCCGTCGAGATGGCGCTGTGGTCGATGCTCGGCGCGCGCCCCGTCGACATGCTGACCTGGGAGAGCTTCGGCGAGGGCTGGGTGACCGATGTCGCCAAGCAACTCAAGCTCAAGGACACGCGCACGCTCAAGGCGCCGTATGGCCAGATCGCCGATCTGAAGACTGTCGACTGGACGCACGATGTCGTCTTCACCTGGAACGGCACGACCTCCGGTGTGAAGGTGCCGAACGGCGACTGGATCGCCGACGACCGTGAAGGCCTCGCCATCTGCGACGCCACCTCGGCCGTATTCGCCATGGACCTGCCGTGGGCCAAGCTCGATGTCGTGACCTGGTCCTGGCAGAAGGTGATGGGCGGGGAGGGCGCGCACGGCATGCTCGTGCTCTCGCCGCGTGCGGTGAAGCGACTGGAAAGCTATTCGCCGCCCTGGCCGATGCCCAAGATTTTCCGCCTGACGTCCGGGGGCAAGTTCTCCGAGGCGATCTTCAAGGGCGATACGATCAACACCCCCTCGCTGCTCTGCATCGAAGACGCGATCGACGGCCTGAAGTGGGGCGAGAGCGTCGGCGGTCTGAAGGGCCTGATGCAGCGCTCCAACGGCAATCTTGCCGTGCTGGAGAAGTTCGCCTCCGAGCGCACGTGGATCGGCTTCCTCGCGGCCGACAAGACCGTGCGCTCCAATACCTCGGTATGCCTGAACATCACCGCACCCTGGTTCACCGCGCTGCCGGCCGACAAGCAGGCCGCGGCCGCCAAGAAGATGGCCGATCTGCTCGAGACCGAGAAGGCCGGCTACGATCTCGGCTCCTACCGCGACGCCCCGCCGGGCTTGCGTATATGGTGCGGCGCCACCGTCGAGAAGAACGATCTCGAGGCGCTGCTGCCGTGGCTCGATTGGGCCTATGGCGAGATCGAACAGGAATTCGGCGCGAAAGCGGCCTGAGGAGTTTTCACACATGGCAAAGCCTAGAGTTCTCATCTCCGATGAGCTGAGCCCGCGTGCGGTCGAGATCTTTTCCGAGCGCGGCTGCGACGTCGATTTCAGGCCCGGCCTCAAGCCCGCCGAGCTGCGGGCGATCGTCGGCAACTACGAAGGGCTCGCGATCCGCTCGGCGACCAAGGTCACGGCCGAGGTGCTGGCGGAAGCGAAGAAGCTCAAGGTCGTGGGCCGCGCCGGCATCGGCGTCGACAATGTCGACATGAAGTCGGCCACGGCGCACGGTGTCGTGGTGATGAATACGCCCTTCGGCAACGCCATCACCACGGCCGAGCACGCGATCGCGCTGATGTTCGCGGTCGCCCGCCAGGTGCCCGACGCCAATGCCTCGACCCAGGCCGGCAAGTGGGAGAAGAACCGCTTCATGGGCGCCGAGCTCAGCTTCAAGACGCTGGGCCTGATCGGTTGCGGCAATATCGGCTCGATCGTCGCCGAGCGCGCCATCGGGCTCAAGATGCGCGTGATCGCCTACGATCCCTTTCTGAGCGACGAGCGCGCCGCCGTGCTGGGCGTGGAGAAGGTGACCCTGGAGGCGCTGCTGCCGCGGGCCGACTTCATCACCGTGCATACGCCGCTCACCGAGCAGACCAAGAACATCCTGTCGCGCGCCAACCTGATGAAGACCAAGAAGGGCGTGCGCATCGTCAACTGCGCGCGCGGCGGCCTGGTCGACGAACTGGCCGTGCGTGACCTGCTCGTTTCGGGCCACATCTCGGGCGCGGGTTTCGACGTCTTCACCGAGGAGCCGGCCAAGGCCAACGTGCTGTTCGGCGCACCCAATCTCGTCTGCACGCCGCATCTTGGCGCCGCGACCGTCGAAGCGCAGGAGAACGTGGCGCTGCAGGTCGCCGAGCAGATGTCGGACTATCTGCTGACCGGCGCCGTCGTGAATTCGCTCAACATGCCAAACGTCTCGGCCGAGGATGCACCGCGCCTCGCACCGTACCTCGATCTCGCCGAGAAGCTCGGCTCCTTCGCGGGGCAGCTCACCGACACCGACATCAAGGCCGTGGCCATCGAGTACGAGGGCCAGGTGGCGGCGCTCAACATCAAGCCGCTTTCCCAGGTGGCGCTGATGGGCGTGCTGCGCCCGCAGCTCGACTCGGTGAACATGGTCAATGCGCCAGCCGTCGCGCGCGAGCGCGGCATCGAGGTTGCCGAGGTCAAGCACGAGCGCGACAGCGACTACAACTCGCTGATCAAGGTCTCGGTCACGACCGACAAGTACACCCGCTCGGTAAGCGGCACCTTGTTCGGCGGCAAGCATCCGCGCATCGTCGAGATCAAGGGCATCGAGATCGAGGCCGAGTTCGGCCCGCACATGCTCTACATCACCAACGACGACAAGCCGGGCTTCATCGGCCGCCTGGGCTCGCTGCTCGGCGAGAACAAGGTCAACATCGCCACCTTCCATCTCGGCCGCGACAAGCCAGGCGGCTCGGCGATCGCGCTGATCCAGGTCGACCAGGCCCTGTCGCCCGAGCTCACGACCAAGATCGGCTCTCTGGAAAGCGTGGTTCAGGCCAAGGCGCTGGGGTTCTAGGGAGGCCGCAGCATGTCCGGCCGCCAAAAGGCACTCCGCCTCGTCCTGGGGTTCCTCTTCGCGCCGCTGACGCCGTTGTTGCTGCTGCTGGCCATCAGCCTCGGCTCGGGAAGCATCGAGGTCCGAGAGAGCATCCTGATGATCGTTCTCGGGCTGCCGTCGGTCTATGCGCCCGGGATCGTGCTCGGCATCCCGGGGTTTCTCGTGCTGCGCTGGCGTCGCTGGGACAGCATGATGGCCTACTTTGCCGCCGGCGCGGTGATCGGCCTTGTCCTTTGCCTCATCTCCATCACGGTGGCCGAGGTCCGATATGCCGATCCCAGTATCATCGGCCGGCAGGCGCGCGGCCTCTGGCCGTTCCTCATCGCCTGCAGCCTGGCGTCCAGCTCGGTCTTCTGGATGATCGTCCGGCCGGACACGTTCGATACGCCGCCGGCCAAAGTGCCCGACGCCTCATTGCCCCCGGCTCCTTAAGTCACGCTGTCCGGCGCAACGTGTCGACGACGCGCTTGAGGTCGGCGATCGTATAAGGCTTGGGGATGAAGCGGACGTTGGGATCGGTGGCGAAACGCTGGCGCAGCCGGTCGTCGCTGTAGCCACTGGCGATGGCGATGGGCAGCTTGGGATAGAGCGCGCGCAGCTCGGTGGCCAGCACGTCGCCCTTCTGGTCGGGCAGGCCTATATCGACGATGGCGAGATCGAAACCGCCGCGCAGCAGCTTCACCTTGTTCATCGCCTCGGTGACCGATCCCGCCGTCTCGACCTTGCAGCCGAGCTCGGCAAGCTGCTCGCTCGCCACCATCTTGACCAGGAATTCGTCCTCGACCAGCAGCACGCGCGGCTCGCTCGACTTGGCGCCCAGGATCTCGTTCAGTTTCGAGGCGACGGCGGCATAGGTGAAGGGCTTGGGGATGAGCTGCACGCCGGGATCGAGCCGGCCGTCATGGACGATGGCGTTGCGCGCATAGCCCGTCGTGAAAAGCACCTTGAGATCGGGCCGGATCCGATGGGCGGCATCGGCGAGCTGACGGCCGTTCATGCCTCCGGGCAGTCCGACGTCGGTGAAAAGCAGGTCGATCTCCGGATGGGTCTCGATGATCCGCAGCGCCGTGGTGGCAAGCGGCGCTTCGAGCACGTTGTAGCGCAGCTCGCGCAGGATACCGGTCGTGTTGGCCCGCACGTCGGCATCGTCCTCGACGACCAGGATGGTCTCGCCCGTGGCGCTCATCGGCGCATGCGTGGGCGTATTCGGCATGGCCAGAGGCTCGTCGCTCGCCAGCAGCCGCGGCAGGTAGAGCTTCACCGTCGTGCCTTCGCCGAGCTCGCTGTAGATCTTGATGTGGCCACCCGATTGCTTGGCGAAGCCATAGACCTGGCTGAGGCCCAAGCCCGTGCCCTGGCCGATATCCTTGGTGGTGAAAAAGGGTTCGAAGGCACGTGCCTGGACCTCGCGGCTCATGCCCGCGCCGGTATCGGTGATCGAGATCACGACATACTGGCCGGGCGCCACTTCACTCTGGGAGGCAGCATAGGCCTCGTCGAGGAAGGTATTGGCCGTCTCGATCGTGAGCCGTCCGCCATTGGGCATGGCGTCGCGCGCATTGACCGCGAGATTGAGAATGCCGATCTCGAGCTGGTTGGGATCGGCGTGGACCCGCCACAGGCCGCCTGCCAGCACGGTCTCGACCGTGATCTGCTCGCCGAGCGATCGGCGTAGCAGCTCCGACATGCCGGTGACCAGGCGGTTGGCGTCGATCGGCTTGGGATCGAGCGGGGAGCGGCGGGAGAAGGCGAGCAGCCGTTGTGTCAGTGAGGCGGCGCGCTGAGCGCCCACCACCGAATGATCGAGCGCGCGCATCACGCGCTCCGTGTTGATCGGGTTCGACTGCATCGCTCGCTGGGCGGTCTCGAGGTTGCCCAGGATCACCGTCAGCAGGTTGTTGAAGTCGTGCGCCACGCCGCCGGTGAGCTGGCCGATGCCTTCCATCTTCTGTGCCTGGGCGAGTTGCTCCTGGGTGCGCAGCAACTCTTCTTGTGCGGTCTTCTGCTCGGTGATGTCGCGCGTGATCTTGGCGAAGCCCAGCAATTCGCCCTGATCGTAGATCGGGTTGATGACGACGCTCGCCCAGAAGCGCGTGCCGTCCTTGCGTACCCGCCAGCCCTCGGCCTTGAAGGATCCCTTTTCACGGGCTGTCCGCAGCGCGCGCCGCGGCACGCCGGCCTCGCGATCCTCGGGCGTGTAGAACGTCTCGAAATGCCGGCCGACGATTTCCGAGGCGTCGTAACCCTTGATGCGCTGGGCGCCGGTGTTCCAGTTGTTCACCGTACCGTCGGGGTTGATCATGTAGAGTGCGTAGTCGGTGACGCCTTCGACGAGATGCTGGAACCGTCCCTCCGCCCGCGCACGCTCGGCCACTTCGCGTGCCAGTTCGGCGGTGCGCTCGGCGACCTTGGCTTCGAGCGCCTGCTCGCTCCTCAGCAGCGCTTCCTCGACCTGACGGCGGCGTTCGATCTCCTTCTGCGCCGACTGGTAAAGGCGGGAATTGTCGATGGCGATGGCGGCCTGGACCGCGATCGCCTCGACGATTCGCTCGGCACGCTCATCGAAGATGCCGGGCTCGGGATGGCCGAAGAACAGGCCGCCCAGCACCTCGCCATTGCGCGAGATGACCGACGTGGCGAGGTAACTGACGACCGGCAAATGGCCCCTGGGATGGCCGTGATAGGGCGGGTTCTTGCCGAAGCGCGGATCCTTGCGGATGTCGGCCGATCGCACCGTCGCCTCGCCCGCGAAAGTCGGCGCGAAGACCGCCGTGTTGCGCGGCATGGGGAAGTTGGCGAACGCCTCGCGCGGCACGCCGGACAGCGTGTAGAGCATGTAGGATTCGCCCTCGTCGTTCACCAAATTGTAGAAGAACGACCCGAAAGAGGCGCGGGTGAGTCTCGTGGCGGCGTCGGTGACGACCTGCACCGCGCGCTCGAGATCGAGCTCGGCCGAGACGGCGACGCCGACGCGATTGAGCTCCTCCAGGATTTCCATCTCCTCCTTCAGGAGACGCTCGGCCTCGCGGCGGGTGCTGGCGAGCTTGAGGTTGGACTCCACGCGGGCCAGCAGCTCGCGGGCGGAAAAGGGCTTGATCAGGTAATCGTCGGCGCCGGCGCGCAGCCCCTCGACCTTGGCTTCCTCGCCAGCCCGTGCCGACAGGAGGATCACCGGGACGGCACGGAGCTTGGGATCCGCACGCAGCGCCTCGAGCAGGGAAAAGCCATCGAGCCCGGGCATCATGACGTCGGACAGGATCAGGTCGGGCGTACGGGCACGCGCCGCCGCCAGTGCCGCCTCGCCATCTTCCATCGCCTCGACGGTGTAGCCCGCGCCGGCCAGCAGACGCCGGACGTAGTCGCGCATGTCGGCATTGTCGTCGGCCAACAGCACGCGCTCGCCGCTCGCCGCCGCGCTGGTCGGCATTGCCACGAGGTCCGCGGCGGACGAGGCGGGCGGTACGTCGCCCGACTCCTCGCTCAGCCAGCTTACCGCTTCCTGCAGATAGGCTTGCGTGCGGCTGGCATTGGGGCCGCCATTGCCGTTCTGCCGGTTGACCGCGGCGTCGGGCGCAAACGGTACGCGCAGCGTGAAGCGACTACCATTGTCGAGCTCGCTCTGTACCTCGATCGTGCCGTCATGCAGCCGGATCAGCTCGAGCACCAGGGCAAGGCCGATGCCGCTGCCTTCGATGCTGCGGCCGCGCGCGCCTTCGACCCGATGGAAACGCTCGAAGAGATGCGGCTGGTCGGCTTCCGGAATGCCGATGCCAGTGTCGCGCACAGTGACCTCGGCATGCTTTCCGTCCGTGCTCGGCCGCACCGAGATCGCGATGCCGCCGTCGAAGGTGAACTTCAGCGCGTTCGACAGGAGATTGAGGACGATCTTCTCCCACATGTCGCGATCGACGCGGACGGGATGGGGTAGCGGTGGGCAGTCGATATCGAAGCGCAAGCCAGCGCGGTCCACGGCGGAACGGAAGGTCGACGCCAGTTCGGCCGTGAAAGCCGAGAGATCGATCGCTTCCAGGTGCGCCTGCGTGCGGCCGGCCTCGATGCGCGAGAAGTCGAGGAGCGTGTTGACGAGCTTCAGAAGCCGAACACCGTTGCGGTGGGCGACGGAGATGAGTTCGCGGTTATCCTCGCGCAGCTCTTCGTCAGGCTTGGCCAGCGCCTCTTCGAGCGGCGCCAGCATCAAGGTGAGCGGCGTGCGGAATTCGTGGCTGACGTTGGAGAAGAACAGCGTCTTGGCGTGGTCGATTTCGGCCAGCGCCTCGGCGCGCCGGCGTTCCTCCTCATAGGCTTCCGCGTTGGCGATCGCTGCGCCGATCTGGCCAGCGACGAGATCGAGGAAACCGCGGTAGCTGTCGTCGAGCTGGCGCATGGGGCTCGCACCCACGACCAGGAAGCCCATATGGCCGGTTTCGCCCGTGCCGATCGGCAGCACGACAGCCGATGTGGAGGGCCGTCCCCAGATGCCGTTGGGAACGCCGCCGGGCAACATCTCGGTAAGATTGTCGACGACCACGGCAGAATGGTTGCGCTGGACCTCGGCGAACGGCCAGGGGTGGGGCGCGTTTACAGGCAGCGTTTCGGGTGCGGAGTCGATGCCGGTGCGCGCACTCAGCACAGCGGTCTCGCTGCCCGGCTCGACGATGTAGATCAGGGCGAAGGTGAGATCGCGTGGGTTCGTGGCGATGGCGCGGACGCTGCGCTCGCAGGCTTCCCGCCAGGAGCGCGCGTCCGTCGTGCCCGCCGCCAGCTCGCGCAGAAGGGCGATCTGGCGTTCGCCGATCACGCGCTGCGTGTCGTCGGTGTTGGCGCAGAAGATGCCGCCGGCAGTGCCGTCGTCATTCGGGATCGCGCTGTAGGAGAAGGTGTAATAGGTCTCCTCGGGATAGCCGTGGCGCTCCATGATCAGGAGTTGCGCCTCGACATAGGTGCCGGAGACACCTTTGGTCGCGGTGTCGAGCATCGGCCCGATCTCGCTCCAGATTTCGCGCCACACGGTCGAGGTGGGCTTGCCCAGCGCCCACGGATGCTTGCCACCGATGATCGACTTGTAGGGATCGTTGTAGAGGTAGGTGAGCTCCGGCCCCCAGCCGATCCATACCGGCTGGCGGGAGGTGAGCATGATACGGACGGAGGTTTTCAGGCTTTCCGGCCAGCCTTCAGGAAGCCCGAGGGGCGTGGACGTCCAGTCGAACCGCCGCATAAGGCCTGCGAGTTCGCTGTCACCCAGAAACAAACGGTCGGTTTGGCTGCCCACCGATGCCGGCACCTTGTTCTCTCGCGGCCGATCCAAAATGATTATCTCCCCGAGGAAATTTAACGCGCGCGCCCGTGAATAGTTGCCTACAAAAACGCCTGCGGCAAACGAACGAGGAACACCGATGCCCCGTGTGAGCGAAATTGAGGAAGACGGCGGAGATCCGACGTTGAAGGCCATTTTCGACCGCCAGCGCGAACTGTTCGGCGGCGTGCTCAACCCGAGCAAGGTCATGGCACACTGCCCTCCAATCCTGAAAGCTGCCGGGCTGATGGGTGCCGCGATCGAGCAGTCCGGGCAGCTTCCCGAGGGCATGCTACCGATGATCTATCTCCGGGTCGCGACGATCAACGGTTGTCCGTTTTGAATGGACATCAACTCCGTCCGTGCGGCGGAAACGACTGAGGGTGGCCTGGACAAGGTCGCTGAGGTGACGAGCTGGCGCGACAGCAAGCTGTTCAGTGAGAGCGAAAGGCTGGCGCTGGAATATGCCGAGCGCGTCACCTACACCGATCAGCAGGTCGACGACGCGTTGTTCGCCAGGCTCAAAGCGAACTTCACCGAAGCGCAGATCGTCGAGCTGACAGCAGCCATCGCGTTCGAGAATTTCCGCAGCAAATTCAATCCGACCCTCGGCGTCGAAGCTCAAGGCTTTTGCATGGTGCCCAAGCGCTGAAGGTCGTCTCGGGGTCTCGACCCGGAGATGGCGAAGCGGATATCGTCCCCGCCAATGAACTCCGGGTGAGGGAACGAAGATGCTTTACGAGTTTTTCCCGGGTGCTTACGCACCGCTGGTGGCGACTTTCGTGTGGTCGCTCCTGATCTGTGTGATCGGCCACTATCTGGTGTTCCGGGTGCCGTTATTCAGCTCACTCGTCCAGGCGCCAATCGTCCCGCCCTTCATGGCCCTGCCGGCGATCCTGTTCGCTTTCCTCATGGCCTTCATGGCGTCGGCGGCCTGGCAGAACATCACGCTGGCCCGCAGCGCCCTCGTGAACGAGCATGCGGCGCTCGATCGCCTGGCGGCGGTGCCGATCGCTCCGACGGCGGCCAAGCAGCAGCTGCAATCCAGCTTGCGCCGCTACGTGAACGCGGTGCTCGACGACGAATGGGAGAAACGCCACAACGAGTCCGCCTCGCCTGACGCGGAGGAGGCGATCGATTCGCTGGCCAGTGGCATCTGGGCGATCGACGGCCAATGCCGCGCGCAGGCGCGCACGGCTCCCGATTGCACGAGCGATCTCGACGTCTCGACCTACGTGAAGTCGCTCGACGACCTGCGGGTGGCGCGCGACGACAGGCTGTCGCTTGGCTACCAGGGGACGCTGCGGCTGAAGTGGGTGCTCGTGATCATGCTCGCCTTCGCCACATCCCTGTCCATCGCCGCGATCCATCGGTCGAGCGCCCGGACGTCGGCGATCAGCCTCGGAATCTTCGGGCTGAGCATCTGGATGACGTTTGCGATGGTGGCGCTGCACATCCAGCCCTATCGCGGACCGGACGCACTGTCGTCGCGCCCGCTGCAGGAGCTGCGGGCGAAGATTTGAGGGGCTTTCGTCCAATCCTCGTTATCCCGAGCGCACGTTCGTCGCTCGACCAACCTCTGTCATCCCATATCGATGTTCAGTTCCCTGAGCTTCCTGCCCCAAAAGGCGTGCTCGTCCGCAACGAACTTGGTGAACTCCGGGCGGGTGCGCTCGGGCGGCTGTTCGAGGCCGTCTCGGGCCAGAGCCTCCTCCCACTTCGGATCCTTCATCGCCTGCTTGGTCGCCTTCTCGATCTTGTCGAGGATGTCGTCGGGCGTCTTGGCCGGCGCGAACAGGCCCTGCCAGCTGGTCACGACGACGTCGATGCCCTGTTCCTTGAGTGTCGGCACGTCCGGCAGCGACTTCACGCGCTTGTCGCCGGTCACCGCCAGCGCCTTGAGGTTGCCGCCCTTGATCTGCGACACCGCGGGCGGCAGCGATGAGAAGTTCATCGTGATCTGGCCGCTGATGACGTCGGCAACAGCCGGCGCCGTGCCCTTGTAGGGCACGTGGGTCATCTTGATGCCTGCGGCGTCCGCGAACAGGGCGCCGGCGAGGTGGTTGTTGCCGCCCACGCCCGACGACGAATAGGTGAGCTTTTCGGGGTCTTTTTTTGCCAGCGCCACCAGCTCGGCGGCGTTGTTGGCCGGCACCTTGTTCCCCACCACCAGCACGTATTGGTACGACGTGATCTGGCAGATAGGTGCCAGGGAGGCGATGGTGTCGATCATGCCCTTCTGGACCCACGGGTTGATGATCACGTTGGTGCCGACCGCGACGAACAGCGTGTAGCCGTCGGGCTTGGCGCCGGCCACGGCGCGCAGGCCGATCGAGCCGGCGGCACCGCCTTTGTTGTCGATGATGATCTGCTGACCGATGATCGGCGTCATGCAGCTCGCGAGCTCGCGGGCATTGATGTCCGTGCTGCCGCCCGCGGCATAACCCACGACGAACGTGACCGGGCTGGTCGGCCAGGAATCCGCCCGGGCGGCCTGCGGGAGGACAAGGGCGCTCGAGCCCAGGATCAAGGCCTGGCGTCGGCTGATGTTATGCATGTCTTTCTCTCCAAACGCCCTTATGTGGGCGGATCGTCCAAAGGTGGATAGGTGAGGTGGGTGCCGCGCACCTTCGCGAATGGCGTAAGCTTGTGCAGACGGTTACTGGTCGGCGACAGGATCTCAACCGCGGGAATGCCACGCACTTCGAGGGCATCGGCCACCAGCGACCGATGGCAACGCCATGGCACCGCTTCGGCGCACATGATGACGGCGCGCCTGTGCCGGCTGAGGTCGATCAGCTCTCCGAGCGCACCGGTGAAGGCTGGCGTTTGCATATAGTCTGCATAGCCGCGAAAGCTGTCGTTGCGCCAGCCTTTGTTGGGCGAATCCTTCGATGTTTTCCTCAACCCGCCCAGTCCGGGCAGGCCGACATAGGCGATCCCGTGCGCGGCCAGCGCCTGCGGCAGGGCATCGGCGTTGAACTGCGGGTTGCGGCGCGAGCGCGGCACGGTGCGGATGTCGACGACGGTTTCGATGCCGTAGACAGCCAGCAAGGCGACGAAATCGTCAATCGACAGGGTCGAGTGGCCGACAGTGAAGACCGCGCCCTCGGGCCATGTCTGCGGTGACGAAGCCTTCTTCCGTGCCATCGCCCTCCTAGTTCTTGTTCTTCACGTACTTTCCGGCGCCGTCGCCCGCCAGCTTGCCCAGCACCGCGCCGGACACCAGGCCCGTGCCACCGGGGTAGTTGTGGTAGAAAAGTCCGCCCACCAACTCACCCGCGGCGAAGAGGCCGGGGATCGTGTGGCCGTCGGTGCTCTCGACCTCGCCCTCGGTCGTGATCTTGAGCCCACCGAAGGTGAAGGTGAGGCCGCAGGTCACGGCGTAGGCCTCGAACGGCGCCTGATCGATCGTATTGGCCCAGTGGCTTTTCGGCACCGCGAGGCCACGCGTCGAGCGGCCGTCCTTGATCGCGGGATTGAAGGGCACCTCGGTCATGACCGCGGCGTTCCATTCCTTGATCGTCTTCAGGAACTGCTCCTGGTTCACGCCTTCGAGCTTGGTCGCCAGTTCCTCGATCGTGTCGGCACGCACCTTGGTCATGCGCTTGATGCGGTATTCGTCGCGCAGCTTGTCGAGCACCTTGCTGTCGAAGATCTGCCACGCAAACTGCTGCGGTTGGGCCAGGATCACCGCGCCGTACTTGGCGTAGGTGTAGTTGCGGAAGTCCGCGCCCTCATCGACGAAGCGCACGCCATTGGCGTTCACCATGATGCCGAGCGGGTAGGAGTGCTTCTGGAAGTTGTCGCCGACCTCGAGGTCACCGAACTCTGGCGCGTTCATGTCCCAGCCGACGGCATGGCCGCCCGACCAGTTGCCGTGCGCCTTGGCACCGATGGCCAGCGCCATGTTGATGCCGGCACCTGTATTGAATCGAGTGCCGCGTACCTTGGCGAGATCCCAGGTCGGGCCGAGATAGCGCGTGCGCATCTCGGCGTTGCTCTCGAAGCCACCACAGGCCAGCACGACCGCCTTGGCGCCGATCTTGACCTTGCGGCCCTTGTGCCGCGCGATCACGCCGCGCACCACGCCATCCTCCTCGATCAGCGATACCGCCGCCGTCTCGTAGTGGATGGGGATGCCGGCTTTCACCGCGGCCTTGTGCTCGAGATCGACCAGGCCCGGACCACCGCCCCAGGCTTCGACGGCGAGGCCGCCCCAGAACTTGTACTTGCCGTTCACCTTGAAGGCCTGGCGACCGTAGGAAGGCTGGAAGCGTACGCCCTTGCTGCGCATCCACTTCAGTGTCTGGAAGCTGCGGCCGATCAGGATCTCGGTCAGTTCGGGATCGCAGCGATAGTTGGTCACGCGGCCCATGTCGTCGAGATACTGGTCGGCGGTATAGCTGCCGAAGTCGACGTCGCGCTTCTCGTCGTCGGTCAGGTCGTAGAGCTGGGCGAGATCGTCGACGCCATGGAACACCACACGCATGGCGCCTGCCGTGTAAGTGCTGTTGCCGCCGCGCTCCTCCTGCGGAGCGGCCTCCAGCATGGCAACCGTCGCGCCGGCTTCACGCGCCGCCAAGGCGGCACAGGCCGCGGCATTGCCCGCGCCCACGACAAGAACATCGACCTGAAAATCGTCCATCACCAGCTCCTCACCAGGAGGGCATTTTTAAAGCAGCGTACACCGGCTGCGAAGCTCGATTGCGTCCCGTCGGCCGCCAATTTCGCAGGCGTCGCGGCTTTCTGCCTGCTAAAGACGCCGTATGCCTGCCAAAGCCCCGGCCCGCGCCGGCTGGACCCGAAGCTCGGACCTGCTCGACCTCACCGGTAAGCTGGGCGAGAAGCTGCGCGACCTGCGGGAGACACGGGGAATCTCGCTCAAGGAGGCAAGCGACATCACCGGCGTGCCGCGGCCCACACTGTCCCGCATCGAGCACAACAAGATGGCGCCGACCATCGGCGTGCTTTCCCGGATCGTGAAAGGCTACGGCGTTCCCTGGTCGTCGATTCTGCCCGACACGATCGTCTCCGATGCGCCTTCGGGCGAGACCGCCTCGTTCTCCTCGCGGCGGGTGCAGGAGGTGAAGCTCGGCCGGCGCAGTCTGAAGTCGCTGCATCCCAGCAATCCGCTGTCGACGAAGCTGCGCACATTCGTGCTGACGACCCGGCACAAGACGGTCGAGGAGGGCGGCGGCTATCTCGCCCATCCCGACATCGAATTTTGCTACGTGCTGGACGGCACGCTGACGATTCACTTCAAGGGCAAGCGCGCCCGCCGCGTGGCGGCGGGGGAGAGCGCGCTGTTCGAAGCCGACGTGCCGCACGCCTACACTTCGCACACCGGCCGGACCGTGCAATTCCTGCTGGTGTCCTTGAAACGCCCCACACCCGTCACTTGACTTACCGATCCGTACGCGGGACGGTTGCCATATGACCATCCCCGTCCTGATCGTGGGTGGCGGCCCGGTGGGCCTCACCGCCTCGTTTCTGCTTTCCCGCGTCGGCATCCGCTCGCTGCTCGTCGAGCGCCATCCCGGCACCGCCATCCATCCCAAGGCCCGCGGCATCAATGCGCGGACCATGGAGATCTTCCACCAGCAGGGCGTGGAGGCCGATGTTCGCAAGGCCGGCCTGCCCCCCTCGCGCACGGGATTCATCGTGTGGGCGCATACGCTCGCGGGCCGGGAGATCGAGCGCCGGGTACCCTGGGGCCGCAGCGCGCGCGTCGCCGAGGTGACGCCCGTGCAAGCCTGCCTGTGCGCCCAGGACTATCTCGAACCCGTGCTGCGACGTGCCGCCGAAGGGCAGAGCCTCGGCGAACTGCGCTTCAACACCGAGCTGTCGGCCTTCGAGCAGGACGATGACGGCGTGCTGGCCACGCTGACCAACACCAGGACGGGTGTTAGCGAGCAGATCCGGACGCAATATCTGATCGCCGCTGACGGCGCGCAGAGCCCCGTGCGCAAGGCGCTCGGCGTGGAGATGCAGGGCCACAAGAATGTCTACGACAGTGTGAACGTGCTGATCGAAGCCGATCTCAGCCCGTGGACGAAGGAGCGGCCGGCAGCGCTCTATTTCATCGAGAACGAGCAGCTGCGCTGCACCTTCCTCACGATCAACGCGCACGACCGCTGGGGCTTCCTGGTGAATTCGCTCAAGGCGCAAGGCTTTGCACCCGAGGACTTCACGTCCGAGCGCTCGACCGCGCTGGTGCGCACCGCGGTGGGCGTGCCCGACCTGCCGGTGAAGGTGCTCGGCGTGGCGCCCTGGGTGGCTTCGGCGCATGTCGCCGAGCGCTATCGCCACGGCCGCGTCTTCCTGACGGGGGATGCCGCGCACGAGATGCCGCCGACCGGCGGCTTCGGCATGAATACCGGCGTCCAGGACGTCCACAATCTTTGCTGGAAGCTCGCCGTGGTGTTGCAGGGCAAGGCCGCGACAGGGCTGCTCGATACCTATCACGCCGAGCGTCAGCCGCTCGGCAAGGCGATCACCGAGCAGAGCCTGGCCAATGCGGTGTCCATGGGGCGCCTGCAGAAGTCGCGCGAGACCACGGGCGCCCGGCCGGAATATCTCAACGAGCAGGGCATGATCTTCGGCGCGTGCTATCGCTCGGCGGCCGTCATTGCCGACGGCAGCGCGCCACCGGTCATCGCCAATCCGATCACGGACTACGCACCCTCCGCCCATCCGGGCGTGCGCGCGCCGCATGTCTGGGTGACGCAACAGGAAGAGGCGCGCACCTCGACCATCGACCTGGTGGGCAAGGGCTTCATGCTGCTGACCGGTCGCGCGGGCCGCGACTGGACCACTGCCGCGGGTGAGCTTGGCATTGAGTCGATCGTGGTGGGCGAGGGGAACTATGCGACCGCCGATCCAAAGTGGCGCGAGACCTACGGCATCGAGGAGTCGGGTGCGGTGCTGGTCCGTCCCGACGGCTATGTCGGTTGGCGCAGCGCCGCCGGCGCCGACAAGCCGCGCGAGGTGTTGGGCGGTGCGTTGAATGCCATCCACGGACGGGCCTGATCGTGAGGCCGACGCGGCGCCAGGCGATCGTCGGCGGGCTTGGCGCCTTTGTCGCTCCGAGTGTTGCCCGCGCGGAGGAGGGCCTGCGTATCGTCGTGCCTTTCGCGGCGGGGTCCGGCACCGACAACTCCATGCGCGTCTTCTCCGACGCGTACCGGACAGCGACGGGCCGCACCGTCATCGTTGACGACAAGCCGGGCGGCGGCACGACCATCGGCTCGCTGGAAGTGTCGCGCGCCAAGCCCGATGGCACGACGGTGCTGTACACGACGGGCGGCCACACCACGAACGCGGTGCTGATGCGCAAGCTGCCCTTCGATCCGATCGCGGGCTTCACCGCCATCACCATGCTGACGCGCTCGCAAGGCTTCGCGTTGATCGTGCCCGGCAACTCACGCTTCAAGACGCTCGATCAGTTCCTGGCGGCCGCGCGCGCCGAGCCGGGCAAGATCAGCTATGGCTCGTCTGGCATTGGCAATACTACCCATGTCGTTGGCGAACTGTTCTGCCGCAGCGCCCATGTCGAGCTGACCCACGTGCCCTACAAGGGCACGCCCATCACCGACGCGCTCGCGGGCACCATCGACTCCTTCTTCGTGTCGCCGTCGCTGGTGAACCAGTACCTGCAAACGGGCCGGCTGCGGGCCCTCGGCATCTCGAGCGCCACACGCTCGCCGCAACTGCCCGAGACGCCGACCTTCCGTGAATATGGCATCGAGGCCGACATCCCCGCCTGGTCGGGGTTCTGGGGACCACCGAAGATGCCGGCGGAGATAGTCGACGCGCTCTATAAGAAGATCGGCAAGGCCGCTCGCGAAAAGGCCTTTGCGTCCTACCTGGCGGAAAATGGCGGAGAAATCGCCCTCATGCCGCCGGCCGAGTTCCAGGCCTATGTCGCGAGCGAGATCGAGCGCTACCGGAAGATGTTGCCGCCGCTCGGCATCCAGATGGACTAGGTTCCCGCGGGGAGCGGTCGCGGTTGGCACGATTTTTTCATATAGTGCCGACATGGGTGATCGTTTCGACCGTCTAAGCCTGCGCCACCGCAACGTCGAGGCCCTGTTGCGCCGGCCCGGCATCGGCCACAACAACGGGCCGACCTTCGACATGTCGTGGGAGGCCTGGGTGTGGCGCCGTGCCGCCGCCAAGGCCTGGAAGTCGCCGAGCCCCGAGATCGCGAAGATGCGCGTCCGCCGTGCCGAGCGGCTCGGCATCACCTACAAGGAGCTGACGGCGTCGCTGATGAATACCGGCGCCAACCTGGGTGCCGCCGTGATGCCGCTGTCGCTGGCCGCGCGTGTCCGCCGGGGTCCGAAAGGCGAAATCATCGTCGAGCCGCGCAATTCGATCGCGGCCCTTGTGGGCAAGTTCGGCGGCCGGCTGTTTCTGCTGGGCGACATCGATGCCGTGCCCGCCCTTAGCGACGCCGAGCGTGCGGAATTCCTGTCGGTCGTCAACCGCGCCTTCGACGGCAAGGTCGAGGCGGTCGGCTGGGGCCATGACGGCAAGGCGATCCGCACGATGCTCAGGGGCAACGCCGTGCCGCACCAGGAGGCGTTCCTGGTGGGTGCGGGGATGGGCCATCAGGTGCTAGGGGAGAGCGCTGGTCTCCCCTTCACCAAGGACATCGAAAGTTGGTTCAGCCCATAGAGCCGCCTCTCAAGGGCATCCGCGTCGTCGAACTCACACACACCATCCTCGGTCCTTCCTGCGGCATGATCCTCGCGGATCTGGGCGCGGACGTGATCAAGGTCGAGCCGGTTGATGGCGACCGCACCCGCAAGCTCAGGGGCTTCGGCGCCGGCTTCTTCGGCTACTTCAATCGAAACAAGAAAAGCCTGGCTCTCAACCAGGATTCGGAGGAAGGCCGCAAGGTGCTGATAAAGCTCCTCGAGAAGGCCGACGTGCTGATCGAGAATTTCGCGCCGGGTTCGATGGCCAAGCGCGGACTGGGGCCGGAGCATCTCGAGAAGATCAATCCGCGGCTGGTCTACTGCGCGCTCAAGGGCTTCCTGCCAGGTCCGTACGAAAAGCGGCCGGCGCTCGACGAGGTCGTGCAGATGATGGGCGGCCTCGCCTACATGACCGGTCCCTCGGGACGGCCGCTGCGCGCCGGCACGTCGGTGATCGACATCGTCGGCGGCATGTTCGGTGCCTTCGGCACGGTCTTGGCGCTGAAGCAGCGCGACAAAACGGGCAAGGGCGGGCTGGTCGAATCGGCGCTGTTCGAATCGGTCGTCTTCCTGATGGGCCAGCATCTCGCCATCACCGCGATCAACGGCGCGCCGCCACCGCCGATGCCCGAGCGCGTGTCGTCTTGGGCGGTTTACGAAGTCTTCGACACCGCCGACAAGCTGCAGGTCTTCATCGGCATTACCTCGGATGGGCAGTGGAAGCGCTTCTGCGAGTTCTTCAAGCAAAACGAGCTCGCCAGGGATCCCAAGCTCGCGACCAACAACGATCGCATTGAGGCGCGGCCCTGGCTGGTGCCGAAGGTGGCGCAGGTCTTCAAGAAGTACACCAAGGACCAGCTCGAGCAGATGTGCCTGGAGGCCGACATCTCCTTCGCGCCGATCGCGCGGCCGCAGGACCTGTTTGACCATCCGCACCTCCTGGCCAACGGCTCGCTGGCGCCCACGACCCTGCCGGGCGGCGTGCAGACGCGCCTGCCGCTGCTGCCGTTCCAGATGTTCGGCTGGCGTCCGCAGCTCAACAGCGATCCGCCGGAGATCGGCCAGCACAATGACGAGGTGCTGACTGCGATCGGCTACGACACGGCCGCGATCGCCGGCCTCAAGGCGGCGGGGACGCTGGGCCCCAAGGGATGACCGGCAATGCCATCCTGTTCGCGGTCGCGTGCTGCGGGCTGATGGTGGCGAGTGTCCTGGCCTTCGTGCTGGTCGCAACCTTCAGCTTCTTCGGCATCGCCGTGATCGGGTTGATGATCTGGTTCATCTGCGTGCGCATCGAGCTCGAGAAGGATGCGGCGGTGGGCAGCAGCCGGGCGACCGAACTGATCGCGACCCAGTTCGAGGCGCGGCAGCGCATGTCGGAGGAGCAGCGTGCCCAGTATCGCGAGGAACAGAGCCTCGCAATGCAGTCGGTGCGGTTCTTCCGCTATCTCGGCGTCGGCCTGACGCTGATCGGCGGCGTGGGCTTTGCCCTTTTCCAGATCTAGGCGAGCCGCTCGCGCGCGATGGCGGAGAGGCGTTCGGCCGCGAGCACGATCACGAAGGTGACGATCAGCAGCACCGAGACCTCCTGGTACTGGAAGAGGTTCATCGCCGTCAGCAGCTGGAAGCCG
>Ga0153954_1000201_pt1 | contig 54543 bp, 41 predicted proteins | sample TSFL038MetaG_FD_102277 | JGI IMG/M metagenome (GOLD analysis project Ga0153954, IMG submission 102277) | Attine ant fungus gardens microbial communities from Florida, USA - TSFL038 MetaG | ecosystem: Host-associated > Fungi > Mycelium > Unclassified | place: USA: Florida, Wekiwa Springs State...
CGTTGCTCTCCACCCCGCCTCGCGGCGACGCAGTTACGTTCGGTTACAGGCCGGAGAGTGCGTGCCTGAAGAGGACTTACACCTCTCTGACCATACAGACTTGCAGACGCACTAGGGTGGGCACTGCCCACCAATCTCGTGGCTTCGACCAGGGTTTAATCCCTGGTGGGCAATGCCCACCCTACAAGAAGGAGATTTGCCGGATGATCCACTTAGTGCAAGTACTGCAAAACTTTGCGCCGAACGATTAAAGGGCTATCCACGTAGGTCTTTTTTCCTTGACAGCAGAGTTAGGCCGTCATCTAATAGGCGTCATCCAACAGAGGCATACCATCAAATATGATGCATTAATCAATTTCATGATGAGTATTTTGTGAATCAATCTCTTTCTCGAATGTTTTATTACTCGAAGCAAAACGATAAGAAAAGAAACCTCGTGGTCGCGGACCGAAGGGTGCTCGAGGTCATTTGAAGTACGACTCTCTCACCGAAAGGGAGATCCGAGGATTTCTATCTCGAAGGCCTCTCGTACTTTCTTTCGGTTCAGATCCCAAACCGACCGGCCAACTCTTGATGGAAGCCTTCGGATTCTCCCCGTCGTTATTCTCTCAGGTTGATTTGCGCCAGTGGTTTTTAAGACTTTGCCCACGATTTGAGATCTGATCCACACTGGGGACACCGACTGTGCTTGGGGCAGACCTACGGAAGCATTTGCTTCTGGTTTGCCTATCTCGCAGGTGTCCGGGCTGGAGACCTTTGTACATTGGGACGAATACAATGACGATCAGCCCCGGTGCCGAGCAACTTGCCCCTGTGCGACAGATCAAGCGATACCGCCGATTCCTGTACGCCTTTGGCTTGTCTGTGTTGCCACTCGCCGCTCTGGTTGCTTATGCCTTTGCCGTCGTCACTCGAAGCCCAGCCAACGTTCCGAGGGCGAGCCCCGCGGCTGAACTTGAAAGCCTTCCGGTCATCTTCGATCCCAATCCCGTTGAGCTCGGCGAACTTCGACCAACCCAGGTCGGGCGAGGCGTAGCAAGTCTCTCGAATCCGAGCGATCGCTTGCACGAGGCCGCGATCATCTCAACCAGTTGCCCTTGTCTTCGTGTTTCGCATGCCTCGATACGAGTCGAGCCGCATTCCACGGCAACCATGGATGTAACGTTCGATCCTTCGGAAGAGCCGGATTTTCGAGGTGCTCTGTCTATCGAAGTCACTGGGACCGACCCGAACGGTACCCTTGTCTTCCGAGGCAAGGTCAACGTTCAAGTCCAGAACCCTCCCGATGATTCGCCGAAAGCGAGTCCTAGGCTGTCCGACGCCCCCCCTCCTGTGGAAGCTGAGAGGTCACGTTAGACGAAGTTCTCCAGCAGTGGAGCCATGTGATCGGCTCGCGTAATTACTTCGGTGGAAAGGCCGGTCGTTTTCATCGGCATTACCTCCGCGGCAATCAGGCTGTTTGTGTGACCGGGATGAGAGAGGGACACTCATGCAGATTCGCGAGAGTCTCGCTCTCAGGGCGGGCCGCTTGATCTCTTGGCGACCCGGCCCCCTTGCGTCCTCGTGCCCACAGGACACAGGATCCTGGTATTTCCGAGAGTCCCTGTGGTTTTCTCTACTCTCGATAATTTATCTGATTCCGATTTTTGTATTCGAGTATCTTCCGACACAGGATGGTCCTCATCATCTAGCCAATGCGCTCATCATCAGAAATTACGGGGAAGCCGGCACTCGGTATCATGAGTTTTTTGAGTTGAAATGGGAACCTATCCCGAACTGGATGACTCACCTTTCATTGGCGTGGCTGATGGGTCCCTTTCCTCCCCTGTTGGCTGAGAAGCTCTTGGCGAGCACATATCTTCTAGGATTTGCCTGGTCGTTCCGTTACTACCTCGGCGCTTTTGGGAAAGACGCCCTGAAGCTTGCGCCGACAGTTTTCCTTTTTTCCTATAATCGATGCTTCTTGATGGGTTTCTACAATTACTGCTTAAGCCTCGTGCCGTTCTGGCTTGTTCTTGGCTACTGCATTCGGAAGAACCGAGAATTTGCCCTTCGAGATTCGCTCGTCCTCTCGTTTTTCTTGCTGGTCGCGTACTTCACTCACCTCCTCGGCTACGCCCTTGCGTGCGTCTCCGTCCCTTGGATCACGCTTACCACGCCGCCTCGAAGGCTGAGTAAATTCTTCTGCGTAGCCTGTGCGCTGCTACCGATGTCGAGCTTTGCGCTCTGGTCCTTGGCTCGCCCGAAACTACTTGGACTTCGCGAGGCTGCGCCTTCGTGGGGAACTGCAGCGAATCTGTGGCCGAGCGGCTTCATCGAAAACGTAATTTCGTCGGTAACTTCGATGAATCAGAGTTTCTTCGAGAGCTACGAGACACGTTATTTCTTCCTGAGCCTCACTGTCCTCCTCTTTTATGAGTTGATGGTCATCACAAACGTGCTCGATGCCCGGCATTCCGACTCCTGGCTACCCGAGCAACGTCGGATAGCCGTACTCGGATTCATGGTCTTCGGACTCTACCTGATCCTTCCCGATTTCCTGAGCCTTGCGGTTGGATTTTTGAAGGCCCGATTTGCGTTGATCGCCCCCCTCGTCTGGTTGGCGATCTTGAGGATGCCACGGAGGATCTCTGCGCGTTACGCTCTACTGACCGTCTTGTACCTGGCACTCTTGCTGAACATCGGCCACATCCTGAATCATTTCCGATTCTGCAACGCAGAAATCGCGGAGTACTTGAGAGGTATGGACCGGGTGGGCAACAACCGTACCTTGTTCGTCGCTAGCCCCTTGATTCGGCACTCACAGCAAACGCCACTGGTCAATCACCTGGAGCATGCCGCGGATTATTACTGCCTTGCGACCCACAACGTGAACCTGGATAACTTCCAGGCGTCGACGCGGCATTTTCCGGTGCGTTACCGCACCGGAGTATTCAGGGCCTTCGGGGGCTTCGCGAATTACCCCCAGAAAAGTTCCATCGACATTCTCCTCTCCTGGCGAATTGCGCAGAATCCTGACAGCTTGGGCCGAGATTTGTCCCTGATTTTTCGGTCGGATTCCATGGAGATTTATGAAAGACAGAGTCGGCTATCCCCTCCCGCTTCCCCGCTGAGTAAGTCCAGCAGTTCGACTGATTAGGGAGGCCGCACCCCAGAGCTGAAACTGGTGGCAGATATCATTGATCCTTCGGAAGAACGCCCAAGCCGGCTGGACCAAGACCGGGTAGCAGATTGATCACGGCCGGGCACATTCCAGCAATCGAGACGGTGGCAAAACGAGGGACCGGTCGTTGAATAACCTGTGCAACTTCCGAGGCCGATCAGATTGGAGACAGGGTATGGTAAAGAGCGGCGTGATCCGTCCGCTCTGGCTCCTAAGCCTGTCGATCCTGATCCCTTGGGTGTTCGTTTTCACCGGTGTCTCGCCAGCCCGCCAGGAATTCCCTCTTAACGATGACTGGGCGTACAGTAAAGGGGCGTTCGCCTTTGCCAGAGGCGATGGCATTCACTATTACCGCCAGGGATCGATGCCGCTTCTGGGCCAGTGGCTTCTGTCTTACCCTCTGATCCGGCTCGCCGGAGAATCGCACGCCGCACTCCGTTTCTTTATGGTCGTCTGTTCCGCACTCGGGGTTTTCGCATTCCGTGACCTACTGATGGGAAACGGATTGGACGACGGGGTCGCGAGTTTTGCTGCCGCCGCGTTGGCGTTGAACCCTCTCTATTTTCTGCTTTCAGGTACGTATATGTCGGACGTTTCCTCGCTGGCATTTTCGCTGGCTGCGCTTGCGTGCTACGACCGCGCGATGAGAAACGTCCGGACCGGGTGGATGGTGGCGGGTGCGGTGGGCGCCGTCCTGGCGATCATCAACCGGCAGAATACCATCGTCGTGCCGATCACGTACTTGATACTCCTGTGCCGCGATCGGACGCTACGACGACGGACGACATGGATCCTCGGGGCGTTGCTTCCGTTCGTCGTTGGCCTCATGGTTAACACGTGGTTTTCAGCCCGTTCCGACGTTATTTCGCTCGGCCCTGCCCTTCCCTCCATGCGGCGACTCTTCACCCTGGCCTTTGCGGGAACCATGTATCTGGGATTGTCGGCACTGCCGGTGCTCGCTCTGCGCTGGGGGGCTAGATCAGCCCTCTTCTCCATCGTCCTGCTGGTCATCGCCGTCGATTGCGCGGTGGCCTGCATCTGGTTCGACTTGGATTCTCTGTTGCCGTCGAGTCCGTATGATTATCCGGTTGCCGCCAATGCCGGTCTGTTTCCCTATCTCCATAATATGATCACGCCCTGGGGAACGTTCGAGAATCAAGACCTCGTCGTAGGAGACCGCCCAGCTGTCATCGCTTATACGGCGCAAGTGATGATCACGGCTCTCGGTTGCGTCGCCGGCGCCGGTTTCGCCGCACGATTGATCGAAAGGGCCGGCCAAGAGCGTCATCGACTTGCCAATCCACTTTTGATTTTTACGGCTTTACACCTTTTAATATTATTCGTGTCCCCGTTCTTATTCGATCGCTACCTCATCGTGCTGATCCCGGGCGCACTCGCCCTCTCCGCCGGGGTCTCGTACCGTTGTCGCTGGCCGATCGGTGGGATTGTATTCGCGTTGTCCGCGGTCTGTTCCGTGGGCCTCATGCACGATTGGCTCTCGTGGAATTCCGCCCGTTGGGAGTTGGGCCGGCGTGCGGTCTCGCATGGAATAGCGATTGAAGAGATTGAAGGAGGGCTCGAATGGGACAGTTGGTTCGCTCCGGTTCCGGTTACCGAAAGGAGCCTCGGCCCAGCTTCCCGGGGCCTGATGCTTACCTTCAACCGCCTGCGATTCCCGCATCTTACCGGGCGTTACGCGTTGGCGTTTTCCCAGACGAAGGGCACCAAGGCGATCGACGGGCAGCCCTACCACCTCTGGCTCCCTCCCCACAAGGAACGCTTTCTTCTCCTTGAGCAATCAGAGCCCGATCCGAAGTGACCGCTGCGGGCGCGCCGCTCCAGGCCGTGAACACTGCAAGCCATAAGAGATCTTTCGTTTATTTCATTAGTGGTTCATCCGGTAAGTCGCCTTCTTGTAGAGTGGGCACCGCCGATCCAAGATTTCTTCTCGGAGGGCAGGCCTTGGCCTGTCAGGGCTGTTCGCTGGAGCCTCGGCAGGCCAAGGCCTGCCTTACAAAAACTTGCCGGATGCTCCAATTAGAAATCGAAGATGTAATATTGATATTGCAAGTCTAGATTTCACGTGAAGGTCGAGAGAGTTACGCGCGCATTGAGAGGATCGCCGGCAGAAGACGGGAGGGGCATGGTGGACACCGGTTGTCACGGCGGCTCGAGATCAACCAGCCTCGTGGGGCGGCTGAGATCGGGCATGGCTTAGCATGTCCTGTTTTCCGACGCATTCGAGGCTCTCTCCTTTTCTCCGGATCACTCCGAGGTGGAACTTCGAGTGATCAACGAATGTTGACCCCATCAAGTTCGCTCCGTAGCCGGGGTCCATTCAGAAGCCTCTGGTATTCGCCTGCGCGGGTGATTGCCCTCCAGAGCGGAAATTCTGTGAAAGGGCGGTCATCGGTAATCACCGGAGACTTCGCGAGGAAGGTGCGCAGTCTCTCGCCATCAGTCACGTAGAGATCGAGCACTTTTTCAGGTTGGTCGCATTCGTTACCCCACTCCTCAAGGTCGGCGCGTACATCCTGGTTACGAAACCCGTCGTGAATTTTTTCCTTGATATTCCAGAGCGGGTGGTTTGAACCAATCAGGTAGAACCCACCGGAGCCAAGGTGTCGTGGCGGGCTTTCCCAAAGGCTCATGTGCTCGAACACTTCAACGAAGGTCCGCAGGATCGCCTTGGTTTCAGAGGCGTTCGCTTCAGGCACCCACATGCACATAATTCCGTGAGGCCGGAGCCGTTCCTTGCAGATCTGGAAGAATTCCCGGGAATAGAGGTTGACGGCCCCCGCGCTGTAGAGAGGGGGAGCGGGATCCACGGTAATCACCGCATATTTCTTTTCATCCATGAGGAGAAAGTTACGGCCGTCATCGACGACCGTGTGGACGTCGGGACGCTTCAGCAAGGCAGGACCCTCTGGATGGAAGTACCCGAAACTCTGGATCACGGACGGAACCAGCTCAACGGCCCAGACCTCCAGCCCCTTATGCCGGGTCGCAGAGCGGACGGTCGTCCCCATTCCAAAGCAAACGACCAAGATTTCCTTGGGATCATCGGCTAGCCAAACAGGAAGATGCGCCATGAGCTTGGTGACCGTGATCAGGATGGTCATTCCTTCGCCATCGATCCAGAGTTGGCGTGAGCGGCGGTCACCGTTTTTCACACCGAACGCGGTTGTAAACCCAGAAGGCCCCTCAGTCTGGTTGTAGACGACAAGGTCAAGCGGGAACGCTCGGTCGATCCACCTGCGAAGGAGCCGGGAGTACGGGTCGCCCACGGTAGCGACGAGAAGCGCACACGAGGTTACGAGACACCCAAACACCACCTTCGTCTCCTGCCTGATCTGCCCCGGACCATTAAGGAGCAGCGCGAACCCAAGGAAAAGGCTTGCCGAGGCAAGCATCGTCGCGCTCCCGCTAACCCCAAGCCAAGGGACCAAGACAAATCCCCCCATTGATGCCCCGAGGATGCCCCCGAGCGTGTTCCAAGAATACAGTTCAGCAACGCTCCGCCCGCGATCGAGTCCGGAAGCGCTCGCGATGTAGCTACGAACGGCGACGGGGAAACTCATTCCCCAGAGGAATCCCATCGGACCTAGCAACACGACCGGGGCGATCCCCATGACGTATAGGTTCTGACCTGTGCTCAGGTTCGGCTTGACGATGTCCCCGCTATCGAAGAAATGGAGGGACGCAAGACCGCTGATGCCGACGGCGAGTTGGAGGTGGGCGAGGAGTCGCAGGGGATCGCGACAGGACTCGACGACCCTCCCCCCGACGAGACTGCCAATCCCCATCGCACCGAGCACGACCGCGAGCATCGCGCTGAACGCGTAGACGGATGTGCCTTGATAGAGCAAGAGCATCCGACCCCAGACGACCTCGCACGCGAGTGCGAGGAAGCCACACGCCGAAACGCTCCACAGTACGACCCAGCGGATTCGCGCAGAGTAGCCAGTTGAGACACGCCCTTCATCGTGGTGAGGGGCCGTCGACAACGATAGACGACGGAATTCCTCAGAAGCGTCGACGGGGCCATTGATGTCGGATTGTCTTGGCGAACGTCCCAGGCGAAACGCACCCAGGACGATGGCAACGTTTAGGACGACGCCGAATGCGATGGTGCCGGACTCGCCGATGCCCCCGATCAGCACGAAGCCAGCGAGGAGGACTCCCACAACGGCCCCCAGAGTGTTCATGGCATAGAGGACCGAGACGTGCTGGGCGAAGTACCGCTCTCGAGAACCGGCGAGAACGCACAGTGTCGGTAGAGTGGCACCCATCAGCGCGGTTGGTAACAGCAGCAACAGCAACGCCGTTACCGAACGAGCACCGGTCAACAGTACCTGGGAATCCCCAGACCATCCGTGGAGTATGCGATAGATCGGTAAGAGCCAATCCGTCGACCTAAGCGATAGAAGCGCGGTGGCCCCGATTCCGAGTTCCAGGAGTGCATACAGAACCAGCGGACGGCGAACCTGGTCGACGAAACGTCCGGCCAGAAAGCTACCGGCCGCTAAACCACCCATAAACGCCGCCAGAACGGTCGATGAGGCGTAGACCGTGCTGCCGAGCAAGCGGTTGAGCATTCTAAGCCAGGTCACTTCGTAAAGCAGGCCGGTCAACCCCGAGAGGAAGAACATCCCCCCCAGCCAAACCGTGTCAAGAGATCGGCCGTAGGTTGGCCGCGGTTTGGCGGTCGCCTGATCTGCGAGAGTCATGGCTTCCTCCCTCTCGAGCGGACTGTCCCAGTAACGGCAGCCAGAAGTCCGCACGATCCGTTATCTTTGATGGCAATCTCGGTTTTTGCAGGCCATAGGCCGACTATCGCTATCGCGTCTCTGAGTCACAAAGTCGAACCGACCGACTCGTGGAGAATTTTTTTCGGAACAATCTTGTGAGAATTCCAAAAATTGATTTTTCGAAATAATTCAGTAAATTCTCGACTCGTAGAAACGATCCGCGCTCAGTTTTTATGACCTGATCTACCCGGAGCCGGGGTGCAGGATGCAAGCAACGGAGATTTTGCCTGGAAGAGAGGCGAGCGCCGGAGGGCCAGCCGATCCAGCCAGTACTCTCCCAAGACCCTGAGAGTCTGACTCCCATACTGAAGGCCCCGCTTGAAGTTGATGCTGCTCGCCTCGGGGAAGTACCTCACGGGAATCGGGATATCCCCTAGTCGATAGCCGAGGCGCACGGCTTGAACGAGCAACTGCGTGTCAAAAACAAAGTCGTCCGAATTCCGATCGTATGGTATGCGCTCCAGCACCTCACGGCGATAGATCCGGAATCCGCTGTGGAAGTCGCCGAGGTTTTGTCCGAGAGCCAGATTTTCGACAGTAGTAAGGCAACGATTACTAAAATACTTATATAGAGGCATGCCGCCCTCGAGCGACTCGCGCCGCGAACGAATACGATTGCCCAGGACGACATCACAGATACCGAGTTCGATGAAACTAACAGCGTGCGGGATCACTCGACTGTCGTACTGGTAATCGGGATGGATCATAACGATGATGTCGGCGCCGAGATCCAAAGCCTTGCGATAGCATGTCTTCTGATTTCCTCCGTATCCACGGTTCTTCGGGTGAACAACCACGGTTAGGCCCATCTCCCGGGCTATCTCCACCGTGTGGTCGGTGCTTCCATCGTCGACGAGAATGATCTCGTCCAGAGAGCCGGGCGGAATATCAGACAGCGTCGATGCAAGCGTTTTCTCCGCGTTATAGGCCGGCAGAACGGCGATGATGGAATTGGAGGGTTTGTCTCCATTGTGACTTCCTCGCCGCCTTAGAATCGGCGCGATGCTGAAGCGGTCGTGACGCAAGTCCATCGTTCCTATCCCCCCGCCTCGCCGGTTGAGCCTGACTCATCCTGCTCACTACCAGTCGATAGATGGTCCCTTTTGTGATGCGGCACGAGATAGGGCAACCCAAATCGTCTGGAGTTCATCTGCTTACTTACCGCTCGGTCGTTGCCGGCAGAACATCGTGCCGAAGGTACTGGAATCGTCCGAGCATTCGCCGATTGAAGCCTAACCTCGAACAGCCTGGAGAGACGAGTGATCGTCGATTCAGGACAGCCGATACTCGTCCCCATGTACCAGTTGAGCGCGAGCCCGGGAAATGGGAGATCTTGACCGGCGGCCCGAAATACCTCTGAAGCAATGTACAGGACAGCCAAGCTGACGGGATCGATTAGCAATTCAAAACAAATTCTGAGTTTTAGAGTTTATACTTCCTTAAACTCGCTTGGAATAACTTAAGTAAGATCCTAACCTCAGGCACTCCTGAATCAAACGAAATCCGAAAAATCCGGAAGTCGAACAGACAAAAAAGACACTGGTCCCCTACGAGCAGGCAAGTCTCTCCTTCAATTGGTTAGAAGTGGCCAAGGAAATCGAACCGAGGGGTGGATCGGGCAGTGCAACGAAATCGTTGGCCGTGGTTAAGTTGCCATCGCGTTGGGCGCGGTCGATCGCAAGGCTCATCGAAAGCTGGAGCGATCTGGATTGCCCGTAGAATCGATCCGATGCAAGCGATTGTCGTGAACAAACGGATCGATCGATTGAAAAATTGGAATGATTGGCCGGTTCTCAAATCCGCTGATCTCGGTGCCTGTTCGCGAAAATCGATGTCCGAGTCTCAAAAATCCATGAGATTCCTGCATTTATTTATCTTGCAGTTCTGGCACGGTGCCGCTTAAATCGAACGTATTCGCTTTGGCTCGTCGTTTTTAGGAATCGCAATTCTGGAACGTACGTTTCACCCTCGTCTCGGCGATTCGGTGAGTTCTTTCATTCGCGGGGCTAGCTTGGTCGTCTCAGCATCCCGCGGCGTTGCGATTCGATCGAGCCCGCTTCAAGGTGGAGATTCTCCGCGCGGAGTGGGTCGTCACGGAGGGTCCGCTCCGTCTTACTCTCGATTCAGCGACCGGTTGTCCACGGACTACCCCAGAGGTATGCCATGCGATCACGTTCTGGATTCACGCTGGTCGAATTGCTGGTCGTCATCAGCATTATCGGGCTGCTGGTTGCCCTGCTACTTCCCGCTGTGCAATCGGCACGTGAAGCCGCTCGGCGTAGCGAATGTACAAATCATTTAAGACAGCTTGCCTTGGCGGCCCACAATTACCACGACGCAATCGGTTCCTTCCCAAGTTGCCTCTACCTGCCCCAGGCCTTCTCCAAAAACGGAAAGGCGTGGAATAATTCGGGTTGGCTCGTCTTGATGCTGCCCCAACTGGAACAACAGGCACTCCACAATGCGGTCAATTTCAGCGTGATGTGGGGGACGACTCTCGTCGTCACGCCAGCGAAACCGGGATGGTCCCCTATTTATTATGGTGATCAGAATTCGACGGTGAGAGCGACAGCAGTCAGTACCTTCTTTTGCCCATCGGACCCGAGCCCGCGAACTTCAACGCTCCATGGCGACGAGCTCGAGGGGGTCCTAGCTGCTGGATCCTCATATGTCGGCAATGTGGGAAGCAATTGTCTGGAACAAGCGGTCAGCTCTTGGCCGTGCCAGAATCCTGCCCTCGGCGATGGGACGGGCGGCAACGGTATTTTCTGGCGGTATGGTTCCAAGGTGAGTACGAGCCAGATCGTCGATGGTCTTTCGAACACATTCCTGGTTGGCGAGCAAATCATGGCGGCCAGTCAGTGGAACGCCTGGGTCCACGCCAACCAGTCACTGGGTTCAACCGCCCTCCCCTTGAATTATGTTCCGCGTCCGGCGACGACCCTCTGGCCCTGGACATACAGTTTTCGGAGCCGGCATCCCAGCGGAGCCAATTTTGCCTTCTGCGATGGCTCTGTCCGGTTCGTTAAGGATTCGATCAACTTCGCGAACTTCCAGTCGCTGAGCACTCGCAACGGCGGCGAAGTGCTCTCGATGGATGCCTTCTGAGGAATTCGCGCGACCCTCCAGAACGGAACAGAATCTACTTTCTTTCACAGTCACCGTCGGACCATTGTGATCGTGCCTGAGTATTCCAGCCCCTGCTCCCCTGGCCTTTCTGACGCTCCACAATACTCCGCCGGCAATCATGGGCAAGGATCGAGAAGACAGGATTGGAGAAATTGGAGACGTTCTCAACTTCATGAGGATGCACCGATGATCTTCTCCCCTGGGCGTTCAAAGGAGCCAGCTCTACCGCCAAGTCCTCTCTCCACCCTCTCTGCTTTGGCATCGGCCGCCGTCAGCCTAGGGGTTTTCTTGCGCATTGACGGCCTTGACCGTAAAAGTCTGTGGTTTGATGAGATCTGGACCATTTACGACATTTCGCAGCCGACGCTTGGGGAACTGCTTCATCACCTCGAATATTCTCCCCAACCGCCGCTCTATTACGCCGGGCTCTGGGGGTGGGTCGCGGTTTGGGGGTTGAACGATATTACGATTCGTCTCTTCTCTGCCATCTTCGGCGTTCTTACCATACCCGTCCTCTTCGTGACATGGCGGAACCTTCTGAGCCCGCGTGCGATGCTCTGGGCTCTGTCATTGCAAGCAATGAACGCCTATCACATTAGCTATAGCCAAGACGCAAAGATGTATTCGATGGTCTGGCTGCTCGCGACAGCATCCAGTGGATGTTTTCTCCATGCGATCAGCGATCAATCGCGACGGCTCGCTTGGCTTGTGGGGTACGGAGTTTGTACGGGTTGCCTCCCCTTTGTCAGCTATGTGGGAATTGCGCCACTCGTCGTGCAGGTGCTCTTCGGAGTCATGCTACTGGTCTTCGATCGGAAGCGCCGAGGATCGGTGATCGACGTGGGAGTCGTGGCCCTACTCGCAATGATGCCCATCCTGTTTTATCTTCAATTTGCAGTTGCGGCGGCCTCGAATCGGACCGGCATCTCCTGGATTCCCGAACTGCGCTGGGAACGCGTGCCGATCGAACTCTACCGCTTCATTGGCGTTCTACTTCTGGGATATCGACCATCACAAGAGGCTCCCTCGGGCCTTTGGGGATGGTCACTTGCGAGCCTCTTCGGTCCATGTGTCCTCGCTTGTTTGCTGATGCTTTCGCTTTCCATCAAGCGAACTCTTGTTCGAGAATGGTCGAAGGGCACCGGCACCGCGAATCTCGATTCTTCGGAGGCTCAGGGACAGGACGATCTCATAGCCTTGCGACGGGCGGAAGTCACCCTTTACCTGGCCCTCTGGTTTCTCGTACCGGTGCTCGGATCGGTGATCTTTTCTCTATCGGTATACTCGCTCTGGGGCGTTCCGCGTTATCTGTTCGCCGCGGCACCGGCATTGCTCATCTGGCTAGGGTTAGCGCTCGGTACCCTTCGTCACCAGCGCATTGCTCTTTCTGTCGGTACGCTCCTGCTCGTGGCGAATTTGGCGGTGATTGCGTTTGAGCGAACCCACGTCACGCGGATCCCATGGCGGGAGGTGGCAAGAAGCATCGCCGATGTTGCCGCTACAATTGGCACTCTCGATCTTCTCCACCCGGTTGGAGGGCGGATTGATCCAAGTCTTTCGGCCGACCTGTCGGTTTGTTCTCTTGGCAGCCACGAGTTGGATCGGCCTTGCCTCCAACACGCAATGGGTCACGACGGGACAAACCCCTCAAGGGTTCAATTAGAGTTCACCTCTCTAGAAATTGCCCGATCACGCCGCCGACCATTCGTGTTCGTGATGACTATTCCCATAAGGCCAGCGCCATCCGGCGGAATCCCTTCGGAACTAGAACAAGCGACGGCCAGTTTTACCTGTCGGCAAATCTACCGGCAAACCGTCTACCAGGAGCCCTATACCGCCATGCCAGCGCCGTTCACACGCTATTCTGTGGAGGTCTGGTTTTGCTCGCCGCGCCCCTAGCCTTCTTCAGGCGCAACTCAAACGATCACACCCCCATCACTCCCTCCGCGGTTTTGCTTCGCGAAAGTCGATCCCCGGCATCAGAGCGATTACCACCTCAGCCGATCGCCCCGGACGAAGTCCGCCAAGGTCACTTGGTATCCTTCTCGTTCCTGGGTATCATGTTGATGAAAAATAGGAAAGCTAGAAGGCCTTGCGATAGCTAGGCATGCTGGCAAACTTATCCGCCGCAAGATTGACAAACTCGATTGCTTCGGCAGGAAGAGGAAAGCCATGTCGTCCGATTCGCCGAAACCGTTTCACCGAGAAGACGTTGAAGGTGTCTGCACGATCGTTGTGGGCTATGATCAACTTGTACCCGAAACATCGGATCAACTGTACACGTTGGCGGCCGAGGCGATTGCTGGCGATACAAAGCAAATCGTTCTCAATCTTGCGAATGTCCCGGCCATCAAGAGCGCCGCGATCGCCATTTTACTCCAGCTTCAGAAAAGAGTGCGGGAAGCCGGCGGCGCCCTGAAAATTTGTCGTCTGCACTCCGAAGTGTTTCGGTTGTTGCAACTGACCCACTCCGCTGAGTTGTTTGACATTCATGAAAAACAGCGTGATGCAGTGGCGGCTTTCCTCGGAAGATCCGAGCCACCCAGCGAAACGGCAAAGTCGTGGAGATCGTGGTTCAGCCGCTAGGTGGAGCATCGGGCAAGTCCTCTTCCCGTAACTTGAGCACCGCCTGCCAAGCCTCCTTGTTGTAGCGCAGGCCTTGCCCGTCAGGGTTGTTTGCCCGAGCCTCGGCAGGCCAAGGCCTAATCCACAAAATCTTGGCGGATGCTCCACTAGCGAATCTTGCGTGGCCTAGGAATTGCAGTCGACGTTTCCCGTTAGATAGCCCAGCCTATCGATCCCGACGGGCGCATTGGTGAGCGGCCTACGGCTCTTGTGCCGGGACTTGGGCGGTCGGTTTCAGACCGCCTTTCTGGGCTCAGTGCTCGGTTCCTCACTGATTTCAAGGCCGCTTCCCTAGGCTTCCGAACCCGTACTCACCATCGGACGGAAACCGCTCCTGGGGTCGCAGCGATCGTGTGAATGATCTACTATAAGCAGATGTAGGCCGACGGAAAATGCGCCCCACCACCGAGCAAGATACTCGTCGGGTGGGAGGCCTCGGCGGGGTCGGCAATTGCCTATCTATTTTCGGGGATGATCCATGTCGGCCAAGGATCGGAAACAAGCCGCCCGTAAATCGGTATTCACCCCCCGGCAGGAGGTGGAGCACCTTCTCGCCAAGGGGCGAACGAAGGATGCGGTGAAACAGGCCAAGATCGCCTTCAAAGCGGAAGGCTCCGAGGCCAATCGACACCTCCTCGAGCGAGCATACATGCACCGGGTGCGGCAGCTCCTGGACGAATCGATGCCCGCGTCAGCTCGCGAGGTCGCGCAGCATCTGCTCGACTTCGGGATCACGCATCCGGAAATCAAGAACGATGCGGCCAGGCTCCTGGTCGCCGTCGGCATGGCGCAGGAGGCTCTGGCGCTACAGGGAAAGGATACGCCGGAGGTGCGGGAGCGGCTCGTTCGCCAGGCGGTTGACCATCTGGTTCTCCATCCTGAGCAGGAACAAGTAAGCTTGCGCGACATCGCCCCGGGGGTACGTCAGGTCCGATTGGCACTTGAGACGCTGGAAACCGGCGATGAGGCGCGTTCCCTGGAATTGCTCCGTGACATCTCCCGAAATTCGCCGTTGGCCGACTGGAAGCTTTTTGTGAGGGGACTCGCCGCATACAACCGCCAAGGCCTGGATGAAGCGACCGTCAACTGGAATCGGCTCGATCCCGATCGCGCTCCCGCTCGGATCGCGAACCGATTACTGGCGTTGCTCGACCCCATCCCCAGCGCGTTTCCCGCTTCGCTCGAAATCGCGAGCTTCGGCGAACCGATCCTCGTCCCCTTGCGGCAGTTCCGAGACCACCTGTCCCAGGGCGAGTGGGACAAGATGTTCCGTGAACTCACTGTTCTGCGGTTCAAGCTCCGGCGCGTTGATCCCCGCTTAGCCGAGCGCCTCACGCTGATTCTTCTCGATCCCCTGATCAAACGGACGATCGAGAGCCCTTACAAGCAAGCCATGGCGCTCGTCAAGCGCTTCTGCGAGCAAGCCGAACCGCTGCCAATCGACCCTCACTGGAACCGCCTCTGGGCCTTGATCTGGGAGGGGCCGCAAGGTAACCCCGACACAGCCGAAGAATACTGGCAGCGTTATCTCAAAGACCTTGAGAATTTGCCCGCACTCGCCCCCGAGGAGCGCCGATTAGCTCAGGCCCTCGTTTGGAAGCGAATCGCCGAGTCGTACACCGTACCCTCCGACGCTCCCGACTTGCCTCCTGGGCTGCCCAGTCCGAAACTCCCCAAAGAGGAGATCGAATACATTGAGGAGCGCGCAGTGGCGTGCTTGGAGGAGAGCCTCCGCCTTGGCCCCGGTCACCGCGCGACGTACGAGGCGCTTCGCAACGTCTATCTCCGCGGGAATCAACGGGACCAGGCCGCCAACGTCTCGCGACGGTTGCTGGCCGTCTTCCCCGAGGACTTCGATTCACTGATCGAACTCGCCGAGCACCACTTCCGCCTCGACGAGCCCGAGTTAGCACTCGACTATTCGCGGCGGGCCCGTGCGGTGCAGCCGCTTGACCCAGCAGCCATTACGAATGAATGGACCGCGCGAGTGTCCTTGGCTCGCAAGCATGCCCTCAACAGCCGCTGGGACGAAGGCCGGGCCGAGCTCGACGCGGCCGACGCCCTGAGGAGCGCCCTGAAAGAAGATGTTCTGGCCGTAGCGCGGCGCGTTGCTTTCGAACTCAAGGCCGGTGAAGCCGAGCGAGCCTCGAAGATGATCGACGAGATCGTCGGGCGTCTCGTGGAGCCGACCCCGTTCTGGCTGGCGCTCCGGATTGAAGCGACTCGTTACAAGCTTCCCAAGCCCGAGAAGGATAGGCTCGAGGCGCATTGGACCACCGCACTGACGAAGAAGGTCCGAAGCGAAACCGCAGGAGGCCTGGCCGCCGTGATCTCGGCCTATTACAAATCTGAGATCGATTATCCCGGCCGCAATCAGCATCTCCGACAGGTGACGGACTACCTTCGCCGCACCACTCGTATCAAGTACCGCCGCGAGGACCTGGCTGGTGTCTGCAGGTTTCTGAGCCTGTGGCCCAAGGAAACGGAACTCCTGGACAAACTGGTGAAGCGCGGCCTAAAACTTTTTCCCAAGTCGCCGACTTTTCTCATGATGGACGCCCTGGCCGCAATGCGCGGGGGACCGTACAGCATTCACACACGAAAAGCGAAGGCACAGTTCGAAAAGGCGCTGAAACTCGCTGAGGCGTCGGGAGACCCGGACGAGGCCGCCCTCGTGCCGCTACTTCGCGAGAAAATTTCGGCGCTGACCGATTTGGCTTCTGGACCGCTGGGGGCCCTCTTCGGCAGCTTCCCGGGTGGCCCGCCTCCTCAACTCTTCGACCTGTTCAGTAGGATGATGGAGTCCGGCGATTTCGACGACTTCGAGGATGACTTTGAGGATGATTTCGAGGATGACTTTGATGACGAGTTTGATGGCGGCGACTTCTACGCCGCCCCAGCACCGCCTCCCAAGCCGCCCTCCCGTCCGAAGAAGCCGAAGCAAAACCCGAAGCCGTCGACACAGCGGAAGAAGAGAAAGTGATCAGCGACCATGACCGATCCGTACGCAACCCTGGGGCTTTCGCCCCATGCTGATGAGGCGGAGGTCCGCCGACGCTACCTGGAACTGGTCCGCGAATTTCCCCCGGATCGCGCTCCGGAGAGGTTCGCGACGATCCGGGCGGCCTACGACGAGCTCCGCGACCCTGCTCGACGGCTTGAGGACCGGCTCTTCTACTCTGGAACAACCGACAATCTCGATGCGTTGGCGGTAGACCTCCGCAAACGTCTGCGCGACAAACGGATCCCTCTCAGCGTGCTGATTGAATTGGCGGAGTCGTCATGACGGACCAAACCGGCACCGAATCTCTCCTCGAGCAGTTCCGGCGTTGGCTGGAAGAAACGCGAGCCGAGATCGAAGCGAGCAACGGGGAGGGAGCATCCCCCGAGGATGACGCGCCTGAGGTCGGCCTCTACCGCCTCGCCGAGGAGTTCACCGCGCTCCGCCACGAGGTGAAGCTCCAGACCAAGGGCGCACGCGGCCTGCAAGATCAAGCCGAGGCGCTCGTGACGGCGTTGCGGCAGGCCCTCGAGGCGTTCCGAGCGGTCGTTCCACGCGAGGCGGAGGTCGCCTGGGAGACTGGCAAGCCACTCGCCCTGGCGCTCGCCGAGTTGGACGAGGCACTCGACCGCGGCCGTACCGCCACCTCTGCCGCGCTCGAGCGGCTCACCGAAGGCCCCGAGCACGCCTTCAAGGAAGCGCTCGCCACGCTCTTCGACCGGCAATCCTGGGTGACGCGCCGACTCTGCCGAGCCTTTTACGACGAGTCCCAAAGGATCGCTCAGGAATACGTAATGGAAGAGCACCGCGCCGTCTTTCGCGCGCTACTCGAGGGGTACGACCTGATCCAAGGCCGACTCCGCCGTGCATTGACCGCCGAACGGATCGAACGGATTGCATGCGTTCGCCAACCCGTCAATCCCGAGCAAATGATCGTCGTCGAACTCGTGACCGACCTGGATCTGCCTTCGGGACAGGTAGTGGATGAGGTTCGACGTGGCTACACATGGCAGGGGCGGCTCCTCCGCCTCGCCGAAGTTCGGGCCTCGCGGGGACCGGCCACCATCGGTTCCTCGGCCTGACATGACCAGCCGCAAGGATCGACTTATGGACAATATCATCGGCATTGACCTGGGCACGACCAACAGCGAAGTCGCCGTAATCCGCGACGGACGTCCGGTCGTCTTGCCGGGTGCGGATGGCGACCCCATCCTTCCCTCCGTCGTCGGCCTCGATCTCCAGGGCCGGCTCTTGGTCGGCAAGCCGGCACGGAACCAGTTCATCCTCGCCCCTGAGCGGACCATCCGTTCGATCAAACGAAAGATGGGGCAGGAGACCACGGTCAGCCTCGGCGACACGGACTACACACCGCAAGAGATCTCGGCGATCATCCTCCGGACTCTCAAGGAACGCGCCGAGGCGGCCCTTGGGGAACCGGTGACGAAGGCCGTGATCACCGTCCCCGCCTTCTTCAACGAGGGCCAGCGTGACGCGACCCGCGAGGCGGGCACGCTCGCCGGGCTGGAGGTCGTTCGGATCATCAATGAGCCGACCGCCGCCGTGCTCACCTACGATCCCCATCCTCCCGAGCGCCAGCGCTTGCTGGTCTACGATCTCGGCGGCGGTACGTTCGACGTCTCGATCGCCCTGGTGGAAGAGGGTGTCGTCGAAATTCTCGCGAGCCATGGCGATACGCAACTCGGTGGCGACGACTTCGATCAACGCCTCCTGGATTACGTCTGCGACGACTTCCAGAAGCGATACGGCATCGATCTACGCGACTCGATCGTCGCACGGAGCCGCGTCCTGCACGCCGTCGAGGAAGCCAAGAAGCGCCTCTCTTTCGACGCTGTGACCAGCATCGAGGAGGAATTCCTCGCCGAGAAAAACGGTGTCCCGTTGCACCTGCGGATGGAGATCGAACGGTACACCTACGAGGACCTGATCGAGCCCCTGTTGGCCAAGACGTTGACCTGCGTTGATCAATCGCTCTCCGATGCCGACTTGCTGGCGAACCAAATCGACAAGGTGGTCCTCGTTGGTGGCGCGACCCGAACTCCGATGGTCCATCGCCTGCTCGCCGAGCGGCTTGGCCGTCCCGTTCATTCCGAGATCGAGCCTGACCTGGCCGTTGCCATGGGCGCAGCCGTTCAGGGCGGCTTGATTTCAGGGGTCGAGGTCGGCGCCGTGCTCGTCGACATCACCCCGCACACGCTCGGAATCGAGGCTCTCGGTACCCTCAATGGCCTCCCCTCCGTCCACTGCCTCGCCCCCATCATCGAGCGGAACACCCCCCTGCCCGCGAGTCGGACCGAGATCTTTTCGACCGTGTCCGATGGCCAGAAGGGGGCTGACATCCGCGTCTTCCAGGGCGAAGAGAAGGATACGCGCTACGACACTCTCGTCGGCTCGTTCACCATCGACGGGCTGGCCAATGTCGACGCCGGCAACCAGATCGTGGTCCGGCTCGACCTCGACCTGAGCGGGATCTTGAAGGTAACCGCGACCGAACGACTCACGGGCCTCGCCCGGCACGTGACGATCGACAACGCGATGGAGCGATTCCGGAAGCGCCAACGGACCGATGCCCGCGACCGGCTGGACGCGCTCTACCAGGGTACCGTCGAGCGCGTGGATAGGGACGAAAGCGAGTTCGAGAATGCAGGAGTGCCGGCTCTCGAGGGGAACGGGGAGGCGGACCTCTCCGCCTCACTTCGCGAAGCGATCGGCGCAGCCGATGCCATGATCGCGAAGGCCGAGCGATTGATGGCCGTCGCCAACGCTGAGGATGCAGCCGAGTTGAAAGCGATGCTTCACGATCTCCGCGCCGCCTGTGAGCGGCGATCGGAGACCGACATCCGCCGCATCCTCACCGAGGTGGAAGACCTCGTCTTCTATTTGGAAGATGCCTGAGCCGGGCGGACTTGTCTCGACTTGACGGGAACGGACCGATGGACGAACGCGACGCTCTCGAAACGGTCGTTTGCCCAACCTGCCGGGCACGGCAGGAATGGGCGGACACCTGCCGGCGCTGCCGGAGCGACCTAAGCTTACTGCGTGCCTATGCCGATTCGTACCACCGAGCGCGATTCCGTTGTCTCGCAGCGTTGCGCCGCGGCGACCCTCGCGCCGCGGTACGCGCGGCCCGTCGCTGCGCATGGCTCCGCCCCGGCACCGAGGCAAATCGACTGCTCGCCTCCGCCGCACTCCTGGCCGGCGATTGGTCCACTGCACTGGCGGCCGCCAACTCCCCACAAAACAATTGGGAGTCAGCACAGTAGAGCCTGAATTCCGATCGCAGTCACCGATCGGAATGGGTTCCCGCAAGGCTTGCCGAGGCTCTCGCGAACCGCCCCGGCAGGCCAAGGCCTGCCCTACGACAAGACCCCTTGGATGGGCGGCCCGCACTCTACGCGAAGGGGCTTGCCGGATGCTCGACTAAAAGGCTATCCGGATAAGGGTTAGCCATGTGAAATCAGGAAAGGCGGGGTGGTCGGGGAAGAGCAAAGCGACGCCCCGGGACGAGCCTCGTCCGATCCCCGAGACCTCGAAGGCTCGTCCTCGGCCACCCAAACAACGCATCCTCATACCTGAGCTCACTTTCCAGACGCTCTACTAAGGTCGAACACCCTGGGTATTCGCGCTGGCCACCGCCCGCCCACCTTGATCAGCCCTCGTGTCGGATGATGCGTCCAGGCCGCTTCCCCGTGTGTTGGCCTTGCTCCAGCACGACCTGACCGTTGACCACCAGGAGCACGACGCCCTCGCTGTACTGGAAAGGCTTCTCGTAAGTGGAACGGTCGATAATCTGGTCAGGGTCGAAGATGACCACGTCGGCGTACTGACCGGCTCGCAGCAGGCCCCGATCCATGATGCCCAGCTTGGAAGCGTTCAACGACGTCATCTTGCGAACGGCATCCTCGAGCCGAAGCAGTCCGCGTTCGCGCACGTAGCGGCCCAGCACCCGAGGGAAGGTGCCGAAACTACGCGGGTGCGGGTACCCTCGGCGCAGCGGGCCTTCAACGGCGTAGGCCGAGCCGTCCGAGCCGATCGAGCACCAGGGTTGCGCGAGGGCCAGGTTCATGTCCTTCTCGGTATGATGCTCGTAAATGGTTGGTACCGAGCCTTCTTGTTCAATCAGGACCTCGAACAGGACATCCAGCGGATCGGGGGCAGGTTCCCTACCTTGGCCTTTGGCCAGGAGGACCCGATCCATCGTGAGGCCGTCGTATTTTCCCCCGCCATTAACGAGCATCCGGGTCCAGTCGCCTCCGACCGCGGTGTAGTGGTTGTACCAGCCCGGGATCCCCTCGCGGATGTCCGACTTCAGCCGCTGGCGCAGGTTCGGCTCCTTCAAACGTTCCAGCATCCTCCGAGTCCCCCCCTCGTGGGCCCAGGGGGGGATGATGCTCGCCAGGTTGTTATTGCCCCGGGTGTAGGGGTAGGCGTTGGACTGGACGTTGACGCCGCGCCGACGAGCGTCCTCGATGAGCTTCACCACCTCATTCATCCGGCCCCAATACTTCTGGTCGGCGATCTTCAGGTGGATGACGTCCACGGGGATCCCTGCCCGCTCGCCGACGGCGATCGCCTCCTTGACGGCCTCGAAGACCCCCGTCCCCTCGTTCCGGATATGCGACGAGAAGAGGCCGTGATGCCGTGCCACGACCTTGCAGAGTTCCACGATGTCGTCGGTCGTGGCGAGAGAGCCGGGAGGCATCGCAAGCAGGCTGGATAGGCCGAACGCCCCTTCCTTCATGGCCTCATCCACCAGGGCTTTCATCACCTCGATCTGAGCGGTGGTGGGACGCTCGAACGAGTCGCCCAACGCCCCCTGCCAGACGTTATCCAGGCCGACGTAGGAAGCGACGTTGACGGCGATCCCAGCGCGTTCCAGGGTGTCGAAATAGCCTCCCAGCGTCGTCCAGTGCACGTCCTTGCCGCCGACTTTCGCCGAGCGCGGCGTCCTGGACGGTCCCGCCGATCCCCCCTCGCCGATCATTTCCGTGCTCACCCCCTGCCGCACTTTGCTCTGGGCATCGCCGTCCTCGAGCAGCAACATGTCCGAATGCGAATGCATGTCAATAAAACCAGGGGCGACGACCATGCCCTTGGCGTCGATTTCCCGTTTCGCCTCGGCCGGCGTCACGCGGCCGACCGCCACGATCCGATCGCCACGAATCGCCACCTCACCCACGAACCAGGGGTTCCCGGTCCCGTCGACGATCTTGCCGTTGTGGATCAACAGGTCGTAGGGAGCCTCTGCCGACCAGGCTGTGCTTCCCACGAGCAGAGCGGTGCAGATGACCAGGACCCGTCGAACCGACGGCCGGGTGGGGAAATACATGGGGATCTCCTTCAAAGAGGGAGGACCATTGCATCGACTCACGATGTCCGCTTGCGCGCGATGCTGAATGATGACGGAGTTCACCGGGGTTCTACGCATCTATAAAGGGAGGCCGGTGAACTTAGGTGGAGCCAGCAGCACATCTGGCCTCTTGTTTATTGGCCGACCGATCAAACAGGCAGGATTCGTGCTATTTGCATCAGTTACGGCGAATAACCGACTGCGAGGGAGGGAACCGATGACCCCAGGCCGAAGACCTCTGAGGTTCGACAGCTTTGAGCAGATCATGCCTGACGTGGAGCGGCTCCTCGAAGGAGCCACGACGATCGGCAACTGGTCATTTGCACAGATCTGCCGCCATCTGTCGACCACGCTGCGCCTCACGGTGGATCTGCCCGCCTCAACGCCACGGGACCCTTCCAAGTGGATCGCGAAGGAGCTTAGAGAGCAAATCTTCGAGACAGGCCAGCTCCCGGAGGGCTATCCCACGCTGCCATCGATCGTACCCACGGAGACACTCAGCGAACGGAGCGAAGCGGAAGGGCTACGGGATGCCATCGCCCATTACAAAGCGTCGGACGGCCCCGTCATCCCACACATTTACGTCGGTCCGATGACGAAGGCGGAGTGGGATCGCTTCCAACTGATGCATTGCGCCCACCATCTCAGCTTCGCGATCCCAAAGACTTGAAAAGGCTCGTTGAGAATTGCACCTCATCGTCCGACCTGCCCAGCACGAGAAACTCTCCGCAGACCACGCCTACCTATACTCCAGCTTGCGACTCCGCACCCCGAACCGCGGCTTCGGCCCGTTCGTGGGCGCGGGTGCGGGGCCAGTACGTGGCTTGCAGGCAATTCCTTGAAACCGAGCAGGCGTTAGCTTCACGCACTCAGAACGGTTCAGGGCGTGAATTCGGCTCGTCTGACACCGATTGCCATCGATTACTTGACGCGCAGCAGCTTCATGATGCGGCCCGCAACGTTCCAGTCCTGGACATACAAGTTGCCGTCCTTATCCCAGGACGAACCGTGGGTGCCGCTGAAAATCCCTTCGATCCAGTCCTGTTGCGGCACGTTGTAGTTCGCTCGCTTTGCGGGATCCGCATTGTGGCCCAGGACCGCAATGATCGTGTTGCTCTTGTCAAGGATGACCAGCCTCCCATGCAAGTCCGGCACGGAGACGTAGTCTCCCTGGACGACGGCGGATGTCGGCATTCCCAGGCCGGTCACGACCTCGGCGATGAACTCTCCGTTGAGATCGTAGTGCAGCAGGCGGCCTTTGGGCTCGTGATTGCGATCGCAGATCAGCAGGCGGGGCGGGCTGTACCGCGTGTCGAGCGTCATGCCGTGGGCCGTGTTGAATTCCTTGAGGCCATTGCCCTTGGTTCCGAAATGCATCAGGTACTTGCCGGTTTTGTCAAACTTGAAGATGTGGTTGCTCGCGTAACCATCCGACAGGTAGATATCGCCATTCGGGGCGACGGTGATCGCCGTGGGATTGAATTGCTTCAACTTGAGTCCCGATTCCTCGGGGAACGGGAGCTTCAGGACGATCTCGCCGGACCGGGCGTTGAACTTGATCCCTTCGGCGTTGGCGTTGCGGGCCCCGTAGATGAACTCTCCGTCCGCTTCCTCGCGGATCTTCATGTCGTGGATGTCGGAGTATTTGTCGCCGAGGAAGCTACGGATCGACTTGCCTTCAGGCGAGAAGACAAAGACCCCGGCATGTGCGCTCGTGTAGATATTGCCATCCTTATCGACGACGACACTGCCATGGCAGGGCCCAATCACCGATTTGCCATCGGATCCGAGGCCCCAGCCCGGCACCGTGTCGAACGTCATCAGACCGCAGCCCATCCGCACGGGCTCGGTCGTTTCCGCCGCGAAAGTCGGCAGAGCGAGTCCGATGGCAAGGGCGAAAGCGACGGAGGTCGAACGGTTCTTCACGATCAGAACTCCTCATTGAGTTGATGTCATTACCGAATCGGCGATCGCTTCCGGGTCTCGACGGTCGTCTCGAGCGGATTTTCCCCTGATTGACCGCGCATTGGTCACGACCCGGAAGGTGGCACACGGAGAGACTACCAGTCTCGACCGCCGAGAAAAAGCGTACTCCGACTGTCGGCGTCATTTGGCCAGGCCTTGGAGTACGACCGGGGACCGCAATTCCCGCCGTACACCGAAAACCATCTTCGGATCCCAGTTCACAAAGCAGACGCGAGAGTTGGCCGGCCTGCAACGGTTGTAGCCAGGTTCCAGTTCGATCAAACGCGGCTTGACGTGACCGAGAAGCTGGCAGTTCCAGTCGCTATTCGTACAGCATTCGGTCGATTCGATCGACGACAAACGCTCCGATCGCCGTTCGCGCCGGGTCCCCAATGCGTCGGCCAGTGTGGAACGGTCGGGCGGCCCGTGTTCGATGGGGCGTCAGCCGGACTTGATTGCGGACTCTGGTCTGAATCGCTGGTGTAGGTCACCAACCCCATCGACAAGGTCTCCTGGCTCGGCGACACGTGGAGGAAGTTCGTATCGAAAAACGGCGATCCGGAGGGAGAATCGATACTCCATGAGGCGGCTCACGCCAGGCGCCGATCGCAATCCGTGGCCGGTATCGAGATTGATTCTCCATTCCTCGTGCATGACGCATTAAAATGACTGCCCGCAGCGTCCGGTACTCAAGGACTCGCACTCTCTTTGCGGCTTCCGGAGCGGATCTCATGGCCTCATTCTGTCGATGCAGTCACCGCCGGTTCCTGGCCTTGCTAGCCCTGCCTTTGCTGTGCTTACTTGAATTCATGGCTCGGCTGGGCTCATCGGCGGCCGAACCGCCTAAGTCGACAAATGCAGAACCCGCGAAATCCGTTCGGACTCCCTGGACGACCTCCCGACTCGTGGGCTCTCCCGAACCCCCGCCTCCCTTTAAAGTGGTTCGCGCGTTCTCGAACCTGAAGTTCGATCACCCTCTCTTGATCGTACGCTTTCCAGAGAGCAACCGACTCGTTGTCGGCGAGCAGTCGGGCATACTCTATTCGTTCGCCAACCACCCGGATGCCAGGGCCGAACTTTTTTTCGACCTCCGCAAGGAGATCAAGACGGTTCACGAGCTGGCCGGCGCGCGGGAGGTTGAAGCGGTCTATGGGCTGGCTTTTCACCCCGACTTCGAAAAGAACCGCCAGTGCCTTGTTTGCTACACGATAAGGGGATCGGACCCTCGTCAGCCCAATCTACCGGACGGGACGAGGGTCTCACGATTCAGGGTCACCCAGACGGACCCACCCCGGGTCGACCCGTCGAGCGAGGAGGTCATCCTCTCCTTCCTGCAAGGCGGACACAATGGCGGCGACATCCACTTCGGTCCTGACCGCATGCTCTACGTGTCCACCGGCGACGCGGCGAACCCAAACCCGCCCGACCCGTTCAACACCGGGCAAGACGTCTCAGACCTACTTTCTTCCATCCTGCGGATCGACGTGGAACGGAAGGACGAGGGTAAGAACTACGCGATCCCCAAGGACAACCCGTTCGTGGGGATGAAGGAAGCTCGGCCCGAAGTCTGGGCCTACGGCTTTCGCAACCCCTGGCGCATGAGCTTCGATCGTCAGACCGGCGAGCTGTTCGTTGGCGACGTCGGCTGGGAACTTTGGGAGTCGGTCCACCGCGTCGAGAAAGGCGGCAACTACGGCTGGTCGGCCATGGAAGGCCCGCAGCCGGTCAAGACGGAGAAGGTCGGACCGACGCCAATCCGCCCGGCGCTGATCTCACTGCCGCACACGATCGCTTGCAGTATCACCGGTGGGTTGGTCTATCGCGGCCAAAAGTTCCCTGAGCTCCGCGGCGCCTACGTCTTTGGCGACTGGGAAACTCGCCGCCTCTGGGCCGCCCGATTCGAAGGCGACCGGACCATCGAGATGCCGGAGATTGCTCGCCCGTCGGTCCGCATCGCCGCCTTCGGCGAGGACAAAGATGGTGAACTGTTCATCCTTGACTACGACAACGGAACTCTGCACACGATTGAGCGGAATGATCAAAGCGGAAGAAACGTAAACTTCCCGACGAAGCTGTCCCAGACAGGTTTGTTCGCCTCGGTCCAGCAGCGATCGCCGGCCGCCGGGGTCATCCCCTTCACGGTGAATAGCCGCCAGTGGCAGGATGGCGCGACGGCAGAGTACTTGGTCGCCCTGCCCGAGGACTCGGCGGTAACCCTCTACGCCAAAGGCAAGCCGATCCCTGGCCTTGTGAACTGGCATTCCTTCCGCATGCACTTCCCGAAGGAAGCGACGCTGGTACGAACCCTTTCACTGGCAGGCCGACCCGTGGAAACGCAAATCCTGCTGTACGAAGACGTGGATTGGCGTGCCTACACATTCGCCTGGCGGGAAGACCAGTCGGACGCAGACCTGGTCCCCGCGGAAGGCGCCGAGCGGGAGGTGTACGACGGAAAGCAGAAGCGTCTCTGGCAGTTCCATAGCCGAAGCCAATGCATGTCGTGTCACAGCAATAGTTCGGAATATGCGCTGGCGTTTCTTCCTGAGCAGTTGAACCGTCCCGGGTCCGACGGACAGAACCAACTCGTGGCGCTCACCAAGGCAGGATACATCCGACGGGTGGACGATCATGGTCGGTCGCTCCCACCGTTCGACGCCGCCTCGGCTGAGCGCGAACCGAGGCTCAGCGACCCGGCCGACATACGCGAGCCTCTCGAAGCGCGGGCACGCAGCTATCTCCACGCCAACTGTGGTCATTGCCACTCCGATGACGGGGGCGGATCCGTCCCGATGCGACTCAAATTTCCCATCGCCGTCGACCAGATGAAAGCCGTCGGCGTCCGCCCCACGCGCGGCGACTTCGCGATGCCGGACGCCTGCATCATCAAGCCGGGCGACCCCGGGGCAAGTACCCTCTATTTCCGCATGGCCAAGTTCGGTCGTGACCGGATGCCCCACATCGGTTCCGAACGACCGGATGAGGCCGGGCTGAAACTGATTGAGCAATGGATCAACAACCTCGACGCTGACGCTGGGAAGAAAGATCCCGGCTTGGACAGCGGCCTGCCGGACGCGCGACTCTCCGAACTGAAGTCCGCGCTGCCCGTCGCGCGGAAGCTAGGGCGCGAGGAGCTCAGTCTCGCGGAGCGGGATTCCGTGCTGGCAGCGGCGGGAAAACTCACGCCAGGACCTGTTCGCGACCTGTTCGAAGGTTATCTGCCCTCGGATGGCAAGGTCGGCCGAAAGCTCGGCTCGAACCCTCAGCCCAGAGCCATCATGGCCCTTCCGGGGGACGCCCGCCGGGGTGAGACGCTCTTCTGGTCGTCGGCGCTCAACTGTGGCAATTGCCACAAGGTGGCCGATCGGGGGAAGTCCATCGGCCCTGACTTGTCAACCATTGGGAAGCTTCGTACACGGCAAGACCTCCTGGAGAGCGTCTTGGAGCCATCACGTCGGATCGAACCCAAATACGCCGCGTATCTCGCCCTGACTGCCGACGGCCGTTCCATCACGGGTCAACTGGTCCGGAGGGATGAGAATGAAGTCGTCCTGCGTGACAGCCAGGACCAGGAAATCACGCTGGCAACCAAGGACGTGGAACAGCTCCAGCCGTCCCTACGATCACTGATGCCCGACCAGCAACTGGCCAGCCTGACAGCCCAGGAAGCGGCTGATCTGCTCGAATACCTCTCGAGCCGAAAATAGCTCATCTGCCGATCCCTGGATCGGTGCCGTGCGACGGTGCGACGAATCACCCCACGCCTGTTCGGAGTGCATTCGGTTGTGACCATATATTTCGACGAACGGCCTTCCTGACCGCGAGTCGGAACGATCACCTTGCCCGCCAAGACGGGAATTCGATTTTCGGATGGGGCCGAGGATTTCCCTCGGCCCCTTCGGGTTTCTCAATCTGACGACCGACCTTCTCGCCTCTATCTGTGATGAAAGAAAGACGTCGGACTGCGGGGTCTCTCCCCGTAATCCGTCCGCAGCCATCCGGACAATCCTGGGCTGGTCAACGAATTGACAGACAAGAACCCCAGCGAACGACTCTAGCAGACTAACGGCTGCTCGACGGAAACCCATCGATATTCGGAAGGCAGTGCGGAACGCGGACTTCTCTTATCCGACCCTTAATGGACGGCTCGGATGATGCCACCTTGGAGTGTGAAGGGCACCTTCGCCCCGTTCGGCTTCGCTCTCTGTACCTCCCTTTCCGAGGGATCATGAGCTCCTCGTCGAAACTCGTGTAATGAGCGAAGGCAAATCGAGGGTAAATCCGCATAGACATCTGGCCGAAGGCTGCGGACCGGATGTACCAGGCTGGGATGTCCTGGTGGCCGAAATCCCGGTTCTCCCCCAACGTCCTGGGCAAATTCGCTGAAGGTACCAGACATTTCGCTGGCCTCTTTCCGTCGACTCGTGGCGTTTGACGACGTCATCACGGGGGCGAATCGCTGGCGACCGGATGCATCACGGGGAACACATATCATGCAAGCAACAGGAAGAGTCGGAACGCGACGATCCGCTCGGGCCCTTTGACGGGCACAAGGTCCTTCACTTCGAGGCGGACACCTCGAACGAACAATCAGGGTGGGCAGATCTGCACGCAGCTCGCTTCCGCACTTCCCAAGGGAGAAGCGTTGATGGCATGTTGCTACAATAATCGCAAGGCTTCGGGAGAATCATGAGTAAAGCCAAACCGATGTTGACACCACCAAACCCAGCTTGTCGACGGCTCCGTTGCTTCCAACTCGCCGAGCGGCAGGCGGCCATTCTTGCGGATCTGGCTACTCATGGACCCAGCACGTTCCGTGAGGTCAACCTCCGTCTGTTCGAGGTGATGGGCGAACAACTCCTCCGCGACACGATCCAGGAGTTGGTAGAGTCTGGTCGACTGAGCACCGAGCTCCGAACGCGAGCCAGGATGGTTGGTCGTGGAGGCCATGTCTGGCCGATCCCCTACCAGGTTACGGTCTACTCGATGGCGGGGCCGTCGATGGGAAAGCAACCCTGCACCGGTGGCCAAGCCCAAGCCAGTCTTAAGCCTCCAACATCACCGCCACTCCCTCCCAGCCGACTCCCGCAACACTTTCGGCCCGAGTTGGAGACGGTCGTCCTCGCCGATCTCGCCAACCACGGTCCTAGCGTATTCTCTGACATCAAGATTCGTCTACTCGACGTGATGGGCGAACATCTCGTACAGCGCACGCTCAACGAGTTAGCAGAAGCCGGAAGGGTCGTGGTTGAAGCGAAAACACTCACCAGAAAGGCTCAGTACGGCGACAAGCTTCGCTCGATGCGCTACAAGGCGCGAGTTTACGCATTGGTATCGCAGCCGAAGAGGATGTCATAATGCCCAGGGACAACGAGGGTGATCACCCCAAGGCTCCCCCTCGGGGCATCCGCGATCAAATGAGCATCAAGCCGGTTTCAGGAACTGTGAACCGAACCACGACTCCGCCACCACCGTGCGGCATGATCCTGATTCCATTCAGCGGTGCAGACGCACTCGCCCAGGGCGCGCTCCAGGCTCTCGGCATCGGGGAAACGCTCCGTCGCGTCTTTGGCCAGGCAGCGCAACACGACGCGCTCTAGATCTCTGGGGATGCCCGAATGGACCTGCGACGGAGGAACGACTGGGTCACGTGCAATGGCGATCATCAGCCGAAGCCCTTCCTCCTCGTCAAACGGCGGACGTCCGGTCAAGAGGTAATAGGCCACGCCGCCGAGCGAATAGATATCGCTCCGGCCGTCGATCACGCGATCCCTCTCGGCCTGTTCCGGCGACATGAAGAGCGGCGTGCCCAGAACCTGCCCCTCCGTGCTCACCTGAGAGGAGACGCTCCTGGTCAGAGGCCGGACCAGGCCGAAGTCGAACAGTTTGGCCACGTCATACAACCCGCCGCGGCGCGAGGCGAAGATGTTGGACGGCTTGATATCGCGATGGATCAGGCCCGCCGCATGTGCCTCGAGCAAGGCGCCGCAGACCTGCCGCAGGAGGTAGACCACCCGTCCCGGTGGCAGGGGACCATACTGCTCGACCAGTTCTGCCAGGCTCAGGCCCTGCAAGTACTCCATGACATAGTAATAGGTCCCATCCTCGGTCCGGCCGTAGTCGTAGATTTCGACCGTGTTCGGGTGCGACAGCGTGGCCGTCAGGCGAACCTCGCGCTCGAATCGTGCCAGAGCATCCAGGCCGGACTCAATACCCGGCCGTATCAATTTCAAGGCGCAAGGGCGTTTCAGAAGCTGGTGCTCGGCCAGGTAGACCTCGCCCATACCGCCGGCGCCAAGCCGCCGCAGGAGGTGGTACTGGCCGTATTGCCGGGCCTCCTTGACCTGCCGTCGCAGCCGGCTAATCGTATGGGCACCAGAGGCGGACACAACCGCCAGCATCAGCAGGACCAACACATCCAGGCCGAAAACTTCGAGCGGGCTACTGCCATGGGCCGTCGTCACTCGCACAAGCCACCACATCGCTTGGGGGTAGCGAAGAAAGAGTGCCAAAAGAACCGCGGATGGCAGAATCGCAAGCGGCCCAACGACCAAGGCCGTGTGCCACCTGCCCTTCGGGGCGTAGATCCCGTACGAGAGGATCAGAACCGCGGCAACATGCACCCGATGATTCAGCACATGCTGAGCCCGCAACGGGTCACCATGGAGCGAGAGGTGGAGCATGCCCTGGTACTGGGTGAAGGCAAAGGCGGCAGCGACGAGCCCCATGACTCCCAGTTCCAGAACTTTGAGCACGGAGGACGAGACGGGCCTCGCTCTCGAAAGGTAAATGGCGATGCCGCCCTGGACCAAGAGGACAATGGTGTAGGGGATCAGATCATTCGCGTCAGGTTCCCACAAGACGACCGATTTCCAGAAGAGTGTCATGCCGACCATGAGCATGCAGACGATCGTCAGTCCGAACAGCCTCTGCTGCAGCACAGGTCGAGACTCGAACGACGGCTGCGAGTGTGCCACGAAAGCGATCGCCGGTTGCGGAGCAAACCGGTCGGCCAAGGCTCCGCCGTGCTCGACCTGCCGGTCTCCGTGCGAACGGCGGTTGTCGCCCCGGGGAATCCAGTTCGCCGTCGTGTCAAGGTACGTGCTCATCGACTCTGTGAACGAGCCGCCCCCCTCGCTGTCCGCCCCCTCCTCTTGGTTCGAGAGGCGGGCGACCTCGGCCCGGTGCGATTCATCATCTCCGCAAGCCCGTTGGAGCCAGGTCTCGCGCTTGGCTGGGTTCATTGGCAACGCACCCGCGAAGATCGCCTCAATTCGTTAACGGCGCACTGGTATGGTCAATTATCCTACCGCAATGGATCGTCAATCGAGGCCTGCGCCAGACATCGGTGCTCAGTCCGACAAACTACCCCAGGGTCGTGACCAGAGCTTGACACTCATCCAGCATCCCCAGCCGCCTGGCTCCTGCCCGAGTGCTGGTTGAGGCTCCTCGGGTGAGTCACCACAAACAGACAAGTTTGCGGAGCAGCCCCGGAAGCCGAACGGGTCGAGCGGGCAAAACGACGGGGACCTTGACGACTTTCTTTCTGACGCGGATTGATCCGGTCGTCATGGCCCGGCGTGTTCGGCAGTAGCGTGGCCACCCGCTGCCGATCGGCCCGATTTCGCTCTCGCTCGCATCGCTCCAAGCGCCGTATCTAAAATCGTGTTGCAATGAGGATATACGCGGATGTCGCCACGGCAGAGAAACGGAACCCGGTGGTCACCGTCGAGGCGACCCAGGAAGCCTTGAGGAATCGCAACATCAATACTGCGTCTCATTGCCGCCGAAACACCCCGTAGATAAAAGCCTGTGAGGCATTCCATGGGGTGGTATGTGTCTCTTCGGCCTGGTTGATGAGCGAGAAGCCCTCACCGAGCTCCGCCGCCAACGACTCGGCGTTGTATCGGCAGACATCGAGATCACTGCATCGTTTCGGCCCATTGTCGGCGAAGCTGGCGATGATCAGATGGCCCCCCTGAGGCACGGTCCGTCTGGCCAGTTCGGCGTATTTCCTTCGATCCGCGGAATCCGACAGGAAGTGGAACACCGCCCGGTCATGCCAAACATCAAAGGTGCCGACATCCTCGATTTTGGTCACATCGGCCGTGATCCATTGGACACGGTTAGCGCGTTCGGCGAGTCGCACTTTCGCCTTGCCCAAGGCGGTTTCGGCAATATCGAGCACGGCGATTTGATCCAATGGTCGATCGAGCAACCGATCGACCAGAACCGAGGCACCGCCGCCGACATCGATGATACGGCCACCGCCGGACGGTCTTACCGCATCGATGAGCTTCAGCGACAGAAGAGGCTCAGCCTGATACCAGCTAACGCTCGTCGCTTCCTTGGACGCGTAAACTGCCTCCCAATGGGCTTTCCGGGCCGTGTTCGCCATCAAGCTACCCAACTCTTGAGTCGTGAATGTTTCGCGACAAGCTTAAATTCAAAGCAGTCTGCATAATAAACCAATAAGGAACTGCTTGACAACCGGTCAAGGAAGACGCTCGAAGCTGCTGACAATTCCCATATCGGTTGAAAAACGAGTTTTTTCGGTTCCGCCCAAGCTCCAATCGCATCATGCATCACATCGAAGACAGTCCGTTGTTTCCCCTCGAGTCAAGTAAAAAAACATAAACAGGAACTGGTCTGACTCAAGCAATGAAGACCGCAGATCCGCTCTGCTAGTGAAATCCGGATTGCCGACGCCACCGCGTGAGGCAAAACAAGCGGCGAGACCATCATACAAGATTCGGCCTTGCTTGTGAGCTCAGCGAGCGGCCTGTCTCAAATACGGCTCTCAGCCGCGTTCGATCTGCTTCCCGACGGGATGCCAGCACCGAGCGAGCTTGTCCGGAGCCGTAAAAAGGCGGATCCGTCGACTGTTCGGTGCCACCTGAGCAGCCGACGGAAAAACGAGCAGCACGGGAAGTCCACGGTTTACAGTCATCGACGACTTCAGCCGCCTCGCGATATCAGTATGCATCCGAACTGATGACTTCTCCACCAGCCACAGTGCCGAGCGCTCGCCAAACGAAACCGTCGACCGAGCTCTTGATGAACCGGACGCTGCCGTCGCCGGCCACGATGTTCACGCCACCGGGATGGTAGCTCCGTGCCGTGACCGCAGCGTACGTCGGGCCGCCGATCCGCTCACGCATGCTGTTCAGGTCGACGTCCGGCGTGGAATAGCCCGGACCGCCAGGCGTCCTCTTGTTCGGGGGCCAGGCCGTCGTCATTCCGATGTGATGCACGGCCACCTCCGGCCACTCGCAGTGCCCTTCAGGATGAAACGTGCAGTTCCCTCCCCCTTGATACTCAGGCGCGACAGACTTCGGATCAGCGTTCGGGCTTGGGATGTTGATGGGGTCCTTGATCTGCGAAAGCGTGCCGCAGTCGCGCATGTTCGGCTGCCAGTTCTTGACCTCGGCCATCATCATCGTTTGGCTCGTACCGTCGGTGAACGCCGCCCAGTCCCGACTGAGATTGGGACCAAACGCACAACGCGTGATCGGCCCGCCCGCCGGCCCCGCCCAAACGAACCAATCGCCGAGGCAGAAGCCATAATTCGTCGGGCCGACGATGCCGAACGTGGAATTCGGTTCCCGATCAGACCGAACCTCGCTCGGACAGATAAACGTGGCAATCGTCTGGGCGGTCGCGGTGAGGTTACCGGGATCGCCATAGTTGGAATTCAGATTCAAGGCACTGTAGATACTGCCTTGCTCAATGTACTGGAGGATGCGCGCCAAGCCTCCGAAATCGCTCGTCCAGAGCGTGCCGCCGGGCTGCGAGACCACGATGGCCGAGGGAGGTAGGCCGCCCCAGGTCATCTGATAGTTCTGCAAGGCGAGCCCAAGTTGCTTCAGATTATTCGAGCATTGCATGCGCCGAGCCGCCTCGCGAGCCGCCTGTACCGCCGGCAGGAGTAGCCCGATCAGAACTGCGATGATCGCGATCACCACCAGTAGCTCGATCAGCGTGAAACCAGGGTTGCGACGCGTCTTCATTGGCTCACCTCCTGCTCTACGGGCACGTGGTGAGGATACTCCCAGCGTCCCACGTGATCGCGGAGCCAGTCATAAAAGACGCGAACCCCGCGGTCCGTCGCGTTCTTGCCGTAGCCTCCCCGCTCGGGGTTCGGCGCCGTGTTGCTCCGGTTGGTGATGCCCTGGATGTACGCCGCGTGGAAGAGCATCGCCGCGTTGGGAGCGGCCTTGTATCGCTCCCAGTCGGCCCGCATTTCGACGAGGTCGCCTTTGCTGAAGATGCCGTCGTTTTCGTAATAGTCGTGCCGGGTCAGTTCGACGTTGACAACGAAGCCTTGGCTGGGAATCGCCATCGACTTCTGGATGATCCGCACATCCATCCCAGGGTACTCATCCTCCGTACCGGATTTCTCCGCCGGGCAGACACCGACCTCGATGTCGGGCGCGATGGCTTTGAACCAGCTCGTCAATTTCGCCTTCTTTGCGGCGCCGTCGGGTTCACGCAGGAGCGGCTGGTCCATCCGCTCGGGGTTGTTGTACTCGTGCACCAGGTCCACGAAAACGTTCCGGAGTTGTCGCTCCTTCAAGAGCCGCGCGGTCTCCTCGACAGCCCGCTTGATGGCCGCCTCGTCGTAGAGATTCTGATCCTTACTCGGCGAGAACAGGCCCACCATGATGACCATCCCCCGCTTGTCGGCCTCGCGGACCAGCCACTCGAGCCGAGCGGCCACGTCCGGCTTGATCTTGCCGTCGCGTTGAAGGCCATCGTAACCGGCTTCACGGTTCGGGAATCCGCCGTTGGACCCCTGAATGTAAAAGCCGAGCGTGTTGATTCCGTGGGCAACCATCGTATCAAGACAGTTCACATGGCGCTCGGTCACGTTCCAGCTATAGAGCGCATTTCCACTCCGCACACCCCAGAGCCGGACTTGCTGGCCGCCGAGAAACGCTCGGTCGTTCCGGATCTCGAACTCCTTCGTGGGCGTTGCGGGCTCGGGCTTTCGCTCCTGCCCCCAGGTAGGCAGTGACACCAACGTGCATGCGAATACTGTGACAGAAAAGCGCACGACTCTCGAGTTGTGAAGCACGGTTGTTCTCCGCATGTATCGATGGAAGCTCGTCAAGTCGAGGTATTTTTGACGCAAACGTTCGACCGTGAGTTCGACTCACTCCGAGACCGTCAAATCATCGAAATAGGATTGTGCATCCGCCTTCGACCACAAACCGATCTTACCGGCGTCGGGAAATGTCGAATCCTCGGCGACGAGGAACTTCTTGCCGTCGAGATACCCCAAAATCTCACGGCCCACCATCGTGATGCGGAGCGTGTGCCAATCCTTGTTGCCGGGCACGTCGGCATGATCGAGCTGCGTACGCTTGCCGCCTTCCACCTTATAGACGCGAAGGTTGTCTTCGAGCGGGTTGTAACGGGCGACGTAGTAATTGTCCTTGTCCTTCGCCCGCCAGACGAGCCCACCCCCTTGGTCGTTTTTGCCGGCAACGGCCTTCAGACGCACGCTGATGTCGAGGTCCTTGTAACTCGCGCCATCAAGAAGCACGAGATTGAAAATCCGGTTCTCGCTCTCCGCTCGCTGAGCGAGGACATGATTCGTCCCGTCGATCGCGACTTCCCAACGACCGACCTCACCTGTGAAACCCGAGGCAATCTTTCCCGGCGCATTCGACTCGAAGTCCCAGGATTGCTTGCCGGCCCCCGCGCCGATCGCTGTGAGTCCCGAAAAAACAATGATCAAAGGTGCCGCACAAGTCCGGCAGCTTCGTGCAAACTTCGATTGACCTATCATATAAAGTTCTCCGAATGCAAATCGGCGCCGAATTCCGGGACCAAGAACTCGGCGACGTTATCTCGGCGCTGCGCAACCTTGTTCGAAGTCGCCCCGTTCGGACGCACGGTTGTGGGCGTCTGTGGGCAACTCGACGACGAACCTCAGCATAGTACGACCGCCAGATCAGCCTATTTAAGCTGCAAGTGACGGTACAAAAAGCCTTTTTGGCGAGCGACGTGGAGACCACCATAGTTCTATCCAAGGGCGCTTCCACGGACGCCGTTCCTACGTTCGAGACGAGAGTCAGGGCATTTGCCGCGGGCTTCGGTACGCACGATCCATACCGTATCGTCGCTTTCTGCGAGGCTCAGCCTGAAATCCTACGACAAGCGTCTATGGCTCGCAAGCTCGTCGTGAAAAGATTAGGAGACCGACTTCGCTCAAGGAAGCCGGCCGCTCCGTAGTCAACCCTATTCAGGCCATCAGGCCATCGTGCGTACTGGCCATCAAGAAAAGCCCGTGACATTCACTCTCATGGAGACGTGTCCGTCAACTCGTGACCACGTGTCCTCATCCAGGATTGAAGACAATGGTTTGGTGTATTTCAGCGTATGGAGGTGGCGCACCGCGTGCGCGGTGCCTCTCTCCGTGAAGGCCGGCCACGTTCAGTCGGCTCTTATCCCGGGGAGATCCGATGACTGTGAACCTCGCCGCCTCGCCTCATCGCTTCCGGAGAATCCGGCGTAGATAAGCTCCGAGGCTCGCTCACCGGATTCTCCTCCAGTGGCGGAGGCTCCGTCTCCGGTAGTTCTGGAATTCCCCACTTCCCCTCGCGGCCTCGACGGCTCGCCCGGCGCGACGGGCGTATTGAGGTCCGAGGGGGGATTGATGCCCGAGGCCTGACCCCGATCGCCCGCCGAGCCGGAGCGCCTGCCTGGGAAGACGGCTCGTGTCTGTGGTCGACCATAATGCAAGCATCGTCCATAAAAGCTGTCGATGACTTGCCCCGCCTCCGGACGATGGAAGGCGATCACCTCGATGATTTCTTCCCAGCTGAGGCAGCGGACGTCGACCTGTCGCCAGGTCGGTTCGAACCAGTCGCGGAACCAGGCGTCGCGCTCCCCGGCGTAGTCTTCGACCCTTCGGCGGACCTTGCGGCGAATGGCTTCGGGTGCGGCATCCCAGACGAAGACGCCGTCGTCGATCCGGGCCTGGGGGGCGAGGATCAACAGGGCGAGGTCGTCCATCGATTCCGCCGGGCGCCCGGCGCGGCGGAGGATCTCGGCGATGCAGGCCACCGTGCGAGCCGCTTGGTCGAAGTAGGGCGCGTTCCTCACGCCCGTGGAGAGGCGGGCGAAGAGCTTGGCCTCGATCACGACGAGTTGGGTCGCATCGGACTGGAGCGTGAGGCCCGCCGTACCGGGATCGCCGATGACGAAGTGCCCCAGCACGCCATCAGCATGGGATCGCGCCTCGGCCAGACGATCGCCGCGGTAGCGAGGAAGGAAGGCTGAGGGAAGCCAGGGCTCGGAGAACCAGCGGGCGCCGGGCCGTGGCGAGAGCGGATAGCGATCGCCGCCGTGTTGCGCGAACCAGTCGAGGATGATGCGCAGCAGCCAGCCCTCATTGAACAGTACGGACGGTGGAAAGACCGGGTGTCCGGTCTCGCACGCCTCGAGCATGGCCTTGATGCGCTCTGTGATCATTGATCTCGATCCGTCCGGTGCTCCGTCACCCACATCCACTTCCTGCGCCTCGGATCTCGAGCGGGCACTGCCTGATGTGATCTCAATCATCCGGAAGGCGCCCGAGCGGATCGTGGCCTGCCGAAGTGTTAGGCAAGAGCCCCCGATCCGCCCCTCAATCATCCCTAAGTTAGCATTCTACCTGCGTCCGAAAGCGGACATCAGCTGCATTTTTGTCAATCCTTTGGACCTTTGGACGATCTCGGGAGGTGAGCAATTCCACGGCCCAAGATCTTCGCAAAAGCTGAGGTCGCCGCGCCGAGAGGCGATTCCTACGGGTGACGATAAGGCCAAGGCCAACCGGCGAGTTGAACGAACTTGCGACTGTACTTTTTTACATACGATTCAACAGAACCGGCCGGGGGTAACGCCCGAGAATGTCGACCTTCCCGGCAGGTGTATAGTTCTTTTGGGTCTTTCGCGCGGTGAGACTCCTGCCGAGTTGCCGGATAACTCGGGTGGGACGTCTCTCCATTTCCGTCTGAAGCAAAACTCGAGAACATTCCCACTTTCGAGCGGAACGGAGGAGGCTTCTCCCCGCGATTTGCGCATGGCCATCAAGTGTTGAAGATTCGCGTGGAGAAGCATGTTTGGAGACGCTGGTGATGCGCCAGGAGCAACCGGAGGCCAGCGAGCCGCTCAGGCCGAATGTCTTTCGTAAGCAAGTTCCGTTCGAGCCGTCCGCCGAGAGCGAGCGGCTCGGGTGGGTCGGCCTGGAAGTGTTCAGGTACCGGAGAGTGCCCGCCTTTGAGCTCGACCGGCCCGCCATGACACACCATACGCTCGTCATGTTCCACCACACCCCGGACGAGCTGGAGATGCGATGCGCGGGGGTGAGCCGGCACCGACCGCCCCCCGCCGGCACGGTCGCGGTCGTGCCGGCCGGCCTCTCGTACCGGTGCTACATGAGCGGGCTGCGGGATTCGCTCAATGTCTTCTTGGAGCCCGGGCTGGTGGCGCAGGTCGCCGCGTCGTTCGGCTTCGACCCCGGGCGGTGGGAGTTGCCGCCACTCGACTTCCGGGCCATTCCTCAACTCGGTGCCGCGATGCGGGCCGTCGATGCTGAGCTGACGTCCGGCGGTGCCGGGAGGCGGCTGGTCGCCGAGTCGTTGGCCCACCTCCTGGCCGTCAAGCTGATCCGGTACGTCTCGGCGTCGCACCTCCGCGAGCGCAGGACGGACGGCGAGCTCTCGCCCGCGAAGCTCCTGGCCGTCGTCGAGTACATCGAGGACCATCTCGAGGCCGGTCCGACCCTGGAACAGATGGCTGCCGTCGCCCAACTCAGCCCCTACCACTTCGCCCGTCAGTTCAAGGCGGCCACCGGGCTGGCGCCGCACCAGTTCATCATCGCCCACCGCGTCGAACAAGCGAAAGAACTTCTGCAACGGCGTGGCGGCCAGAACGTGGCGGTAGTTGCCGCCCGCGTTGGCTTTGCGGACCAGAGCCACTTCACCCGTCACTTCAAGCGGCTCGTAGGTATCACCCCCGGCCGGTTCCGTTGAATCCCATGTAAAAAAGTACAGTCGCAAGTTCGTTCAAGTCTCCAGTTGGCCTCAGCCCTATCATGCCCCGTCGGGATCGCCTCTCACAACGCAAAGCGACAAGGGGAATGCAGTTCCATGGGAAAGCTCGAAGGTCAAGTCGCAGCCATCACCGAAGGCAGCGCCGGCAATACCGCCTTGCGCTCGTTCGCCCAGGCCAGGACGTCCGACCTGAAGGGCCGGAAGATCCGCGTCAGGCCCCTCAGCCCCGGCCAGTTCGACACGTCGATCTACGAAACTTCGACGCTCCCGAAGGAGGTGGTCGAGCGATTCAGGTCGCAAACCCTCGCACGGACCCCGATGCGACGATTGGAAGAGCCCGAGGAGATCGCGCATGCCGCCCTGTTCCTCGCCTCCGACGACAGCCGCTTCATCACAGGCATTGAGCAGTTCGCCGACGGCCGGAACGCTCAGGTCTGACGGGCTCTCGGAGCTGATCCCTGCCAGTCCCGTCCCGATGCCTCTCGCTGTGGCCCGAGGTCTGCACGTTGAAGTTGGAGGGGGCCCCTCAGGACGGGATTTTGTGGGGCCGTGGGATGCGGCGGAGAACGTGCGAGGCTGCCCAGGAGGGAGCTGACCTCCGCTGATGTGATACACCGACAGGTTCGGCGGGGACATCGCGTATTTCTCGGCCGATTCGGGCCAGGGACACGCCCCGGACGATGTGAACATCCCGAACCGGACGATGCAGAGACCACGACGGCCGTACTGGGCGGCCTACACATGGAACCGAACAAGGTCCCGGACGACGGTGGTGTTCTAGGGAACTTGCAGGGCGGGGTGGCCGCCAACACCAGCGTCAAACGGGACAAGGACGGAGATTCTCATGCAGACCATGACCGCGGAACTCGAGCAGTTGATCGGCAAGGTGATCGGGGACCTGGGCGGCACGGCCAACGCGGCACTCGTGATCGTCGGCGACCGGCTTGGGCTCTACCGGACCCTCGCCGAGGTCGGCCCGGCCACCTCGCAAGAGTTGGCACGGCAGACCGGCACGCACGAGCGGTACCTCCGCGAGTGGCTCGCCGCCCAGGCCGCTTCGAGCTACGTCAACTACGATCCGGCCACAAAACGGTTCAGCATGTCCCCCGAGCAGGCCATGCTCTTCGCCGATGAGAACAGCCCCTTCTACATGGCCGGAGGCTTCTTCTCCGCAGCGTCGGCCATCAGCAACGAACGGCACCTGGCGAAGGCGTTCCGGACGGGGCGCGGGATCGCCTGGAGCGAACACCACGACTGTCTGTTCTGCGGCACAGAGAAGTTTTTCCGCCCGGTCTATGCCCGCAACCTCATCTCGTCGTGGATCCCGTCGCTGGGGGACATGCCCGCGCGACTTCAGGCCGGGGGGACCGTGGCCGACCTCGGCTGCGGGCACGGTTGCTCGACCATCCTCATGGCGAAGGCTTACCCGGCCTCAACGTTCGTCGGCTTCGATAGCCACCCACCCTCGATCGAACGCGCCCGCGCATTGGCGGCCGAGCAGAACCTCACCAACGTACGCTTCGAGATCGCCACGGCGCAGGACTTCCCTCGGATCGATGGGGATGGCTACGACTTCGTCTCGACCCTCGACGCACTGCATGACATGGGCAACCCGCGCGGCGCGGCCCGTCGGGTGAAAGAGATGCTGAAAGCCGACGGGAAATGGATGATCGTCGAGCCCGCCGCGGGCGATCAGTTGGAGGAAAACCTCAACCCGGTGGGCCGCGTGTTCTACGCCTACTCCACGTCCATCTGCGTCCCCTCGGCCTTGAGCCAGGATGGAGGCGAATCGCTCGGGGCCCAGGCCGGGCCTGCGGCGTTGGAGGACATAGTCACCAGCAGCGGCTTCTCCAGCTTCCGAATCGCCGCAAGGACCCCGTTCAACCTCGTTTTCGAGGCAAAGCCATAACAAGTTGTCTCGGCAGACGCGTTCACGCTCGAGAATCGCTACGAGGTGAAGACGCTCGAGGCCGGCCATTCGCCGTTCTCCTCGAAACCCGAACAACTCGCCGCCAGCCTGATTGGCCTGGCGTAGAGGCAGGGTATGGAGGATTTGGCGAAGACCTTAGTGGTTCATCCGGCAAGTTTTTTGTAGGGCAGGCCTTGGCCTGCCGAGGCTCAAGCGAACAGCCCAGGCAGGCCAAGGCCTGCCTTACGACAAGACCTCTTTGGATGGGGGTGCTCACGCAACGGAAGGGTACTTGCCGGATGCTCCACTTAGAATAGGCACACATGACGATCACTTCCTAATTTTTGCGCCCATACGCGTAAAAACTCAATAACAACATCACATATTCATTTATATTGACCTCCAATGATATGGCGTAGGGCTTCCCGTACGCGCCTTCACTTGGCTTCCCGGTCCGATTGGCCTGGTCTGGAAAGCTGATGGCGCGGCAAGAGGCCGGCTCCAAGCCGTCATGCTGGGGCAGATTCTTGCATCATGGAGGTTTGATATGTTTCCAAAGAATGCCGGCTCGCATCGTGATGGGGATCGTCGCGAGTCGGGTAGTGGCCTTGTTCCCGACGTCCGGCGATTTCCCACCGCGAGCGAAGACACGACAACTCGAGCCCGTCAACTTTGGGCCGGTCATTTCCCCATCCTGGAAAATCGGAGCGATTCGATGCACGGTCGGAAAAGTTGTAGAAAACGCGCACCGAACCAGGGAACCGCAATCCTTCTATTCGCGGTTCTCTCCCAACTCTTTCTGTTTCCGCCTCGAACGGTTCGTGCCGGCGACGCTCCCGGAGCCAAGCCGATTGCGCCTGAGCTGTTCGCGGCGATCCGGGATGGGGACGCGACCGCCGTCGGCAAGCTGATCGAGGCCGGCGCGGACGTGAATGCCCGCGATGCAGAGGGCAACACCCCGCTGATCTTCGCCTCGTTCTACGCGACCCCGCAATGCGTCAAACTCCTGCTCGAGAAGGGAGCCGATCCAAACGCGGCGAACCAGTCCGGCGTCTCGGCGCTGATCCGGGCCGCGACGAACTTCGAGAAGACCCGCTTACTCGTGGACGCCGGCGCAAAGGTCGGGGTGCAAACCGCCGACCTCGGCAACACACCGCTGATCCTGGCGGCCCGCCGCGCCGGCAATTCGCGGACGGTCCAGTTGCTGCTTGAGCGCGGGGCCAGCGTCGCGGAACGCAATAAGGTCGGGATCAGCCCGATCATTGCGGGGGCGGGGAGCGGTGACTCGGAGACGGTGCGATTACTGCTGGACGCCGGCGCGAAGGCCGGCGATTTCCCGGAGACCAATCAATCGAGGGCCGCTACACGCGCGGCGGGTTTTCGTACACCACTGATGTGGGCTGCCTATCATAACAATGTGGTGATGATTCGCCTCCTTCTTGACCGCGGGGCCGATCCGAATCAGGAAACTCTTTACGGCAGCCCGTTGTCACAAGCGTGCTGGAACGAGAGCGTCGAGGCGGCCAAGGTTCTGATCGACCGCGGCGCAAAGGTCGACTTCCGAGACGCGTTTGCGGACTTTACCTCCTTGCACTGGGCGGCGGGGAGCGAAACGCTCCGCCCCAACCTGGTCAAGCTGCTGTTGGCCAGAGGCGTCGATCCGAACGCCGAGGGGGGCGAACCCGTGGAGGCGTTCGAGATGGTGCCGCAGACCCCGCGGTTGATCGCCGAGAGACGCGGCCACTCGGCGATCGTCGAGGCACTCGCGGCCGCTGGTGCCAAGAAGCCGCCGAAGCACGAGAAGATAGCCACGCCACATCGCGCGCTCCCGGAGAAACTCGAGGTTTCGATGGTGATCTCGTCGGCCGAGAAGGCGTTGGCGGCGTTGCAAGTGACCGCAGCCAGCTCGCGCGCGGCATTTCTCAGGCACGTGAGCAAGCAAGACTGTATCTCGTGCCACCAGCAGTACATGCCGATGGCCGCCGTGGGCCATGCCCGCAACCGGTCCATCCGCTTCGACCAGGAGGCCGCCAGGGAACTGATCGACGTGGTCGTCGCCAATAAAGGTCGGTACGACACCCGCGAGTCGATCGCCCAGACCATCTTTCTTCCGGACGACGCTCACGGTTTTGGTTACGAACTGCTTGGTTTGGCCGCCGAGGGAGTCGCGCCGAACGCCTTTACTGACGGTGTCATTCATCACCTGGTCACGAATCAGGCGTCGGACGGACGCTGGGTCACCAGCGTCCCGCGCCCTCCGATCGAGTCGAGCGATGTCACGGCCACGGCGTTGGCGATCCATGGGCTGAAGTCTTACGGCTGGCAGGGCCGCAAGGAGGAGTTTGCTGCCAGCATCGAGCGCGCTCGGCGGTGGCTCTGGTTGGCCAAACCACAAAGGAATGAGGAAGTAACCTTCCAACTGCTCGGCCTGCACTGGGCGGGTGAGCCGGCTGAGAGTATGAACATCCTGATTAAATCGCTCCTGCATCAACAACGAAAGGACGGCGGCTGGGCCCAATTTTCGACGCTCGAGAGCGATGCCTACGCGACGGGAGAGGCCCTCTACACCCTGGCTCAATTCTTAAAGGATCCGATGGCCGACCCGGCATGGCGGCGCGGGCTACGGTTCCTGCTGGAGACGCAGGAAGAGGACGGGACCTGGCACGTGGCTCGGCGGGCCTTTCCCTTCCAGCCGACGATGAAGAGCGGCTTCCCGTACCACCGCGACTCGTGGATCTCGGCGGCCGCGACGAGCTGGGCGGTTCAGGCTTTGACGTACGCCGCGCCGATCGGGACCGCCCCGGGCCAGCCCGCGGTCGCGCAACAGCCGCCCCTGGTTCGCACACCTCAAGGTGAGCGGAAGATCGAGTTCGCGAAACAGATCAAGCCCCTCCTGGAACGCTCATGTGTCGGCTGTCATAGCGGTGAAAAGCCACGTAGCCTGTTTCGCGTCGATAGCCGGGATGCGATCCTGAAAGGAGGCGCCTCCGGAGAGGCGGCCATCGTCCCAGGGCACAGCGACGAGAGTCCGTTGGTCGATTACGTCTCCGGCAAGGTGCCCAGCGAGAAGATGCCACCCAAGGCCCAGCGGAAGCGATTTCCTGCCTTGGGAACGGACGACGTCGCGCTGCTCCGCGCCTGGATCGATCAGGGCGCGAACTGGCCGACGGGCGTGCTGCTCGCCGCGCCAAAGGTCGGGGGTTCACGGTGATCCTCTGCCCTGCAGCGGTTCACCCAGTGGTTATATTCACAAACAATTATCTTATGATCTACACCTTTCGGAGGGTATTGCCATGCGTCCCTATTTGACCAATCTTCGCGAGCGAGCCGCGACTGCCGTAGAACAGCAGGAAGGTTCCTTGCGCAAGATCGCCAGCCTGTTCCGCTTGAGCCTCTCGTTCGTCATCCGCTTGCTCCCACTCCGTCGAGAAACCGGCACGTTCGAGTCCGAACAGCGGGTCTTCGTGGACGAGTCGGGCGTCACCACGGCCCTGTATCCCACCCACGCCTGCGCAGCGTACGGGCCGTGGACTCGGGCCCCGGCGCGTGGACGTCGATGACCATGATCGCGGCCCCGAGCCTGGACGGGGCCGCGCCTGCTAGCGTTTCCCGGCTCGAACGACAAGATGGCATTCCCGAGCGATGCCGACCAGATCCTGTTACACTCGTCGCACGAGGGGGACGTGGTCGTTCTGGACAACACCGAGTCCCACCTCGCTCGACGACGTGGCCCGCGCCATCGAGCGGATGGGACGGAGGGGGCCGGCTGGCGACCCTCACGGCAGGTGGCGCGGGATGAACCTCATGTCGTTCGACAAGATCATTGCAATGGCGAAGTATGCCGCGCCTGGCACCCAGCTACACATCCTCCGGTGGGGCGAGACGTTCACCTTCGAGGTTCCCGTGAGCCGCCGTTGAAAGGGCTATTCCCGCCCATCGGCTCGACTTACCTTCCGGTTTCCTTCTTTGGGAGTCAAATCATGGCTGAAGTCATCGCGGGGATCCGAATCCCCGACAGTAAGCTGGCCCGGGAAGCGACCGACCTCCTGCGCGAGCACGGCACCCCGTTGCTCCTCGCCCACTCCCTGAGGGTTTACCTGTTCGGGGCGATTCAGGGCCGCCACCGAGGCTGGGCGGTCGATCACGAACTGCTGTATATCGGGTCCATGTTCCACGACCTGGGCCTGACCGCCAAGTACCGGAGCCCGGACCACCGGTTCGAGGTCGATGGGGCGAACGCGGCTCGGGACTTCCTGCGGACCAACGGCATCGACGAACCGAGGGCCGAATTGGTGTGGGACGCGATCGCCTTGCACACGACGCGTGGAATCCCGTGCCACAAGCAGCCGGAGATCGCGCTCCTCAACGGGGGGGCCGCGGCGGATGTCGTTGGCGTTGGGCTCGACGAGATCCCGACCGGCGACCGGGAAGCCGTCCTCGCCGCATACCCGCGCGTCGACTTCGAGCGGGGGATCATCCAGGCGTTCAGCGAAGGCTGCGTCTCCAAGCCCGCGACCACCTTCGGAACGATAAACGCCGACGTGCTGGAGCGGACGCTGCCCGGCTACCGCCGGCCAAACTTCTGCGACCTGATCGCTGCCAACCCACTGGGAGGATGAGCGATGACGGTTGGTATGACGACTCCGTCCGGCGAAACCGAGCGTCGAACGTGGATTTTCTTCGAAGCCACCCAGGGTCTCTGAAACGGAGCTCTCTCATGTCGGAAATCATCGCTGGCATTCGAATCCCTGACAGCAAGCTCGCCCGCGAGGCCACCGATCTGCTTCGGGAGCACGGCACGCCCTTGTTGTTCGCCCACTCGCTCAGGGTCTTTTTGTTCGGGTCACTCCGGGGCCGCCATCGCGGGCTGCAAGTCGATCACGAGCTGCTCTACGTCGGGGCCGTGTTCCACGACTTCGGTCTCACCCCGAACTACCGGAGCCGGGACGATCGGTTCGAGGTCGACAGCGCCAACGCGGCGCGAGACTTCCTGCGGGCCAACGGGGTCGACGAGAAGTCGGCCGGACTGGTGTGGGACGCGATCGCCTTGCACACGACCCCGGAGATCCCCTGGCACAAGCGCCCGGAGATCGCGCTCGTCACCGGCGGCGTCGAAGCCGACGTCCTCGGTGATGGGCTCGACGAGATCTCCGCGGAAGACCGGGCGAGTGTCCTCGCCGCGTACCCGCGCGTCGACTTCAAGAAGGGGATCGTTCAGGCGTTCGCAGACGGTTTCGCTTATAGGCCAGAGACGACGTTCGGAACCATGAACGCCGACATCCTGGAAAGAACGCAACCAGGATTTCGCTGGCCGAATCTCTGCGACATGATCGACGCCAATCCGTTGGGAAGGTGAGCGTTCCGACCCTTCATCACCCCGGAGACCGAGCATCACCCCGAACTTCTCGGCCGTGTGCAGTCACGCCTTGGTTACCGTTTTCGGCATGAGAAGTCGGCCCCGAGTAAGACGGGGACATGACGAGAAAGACGATCACTGAAGCCCCCGCCGAAAATCCCTCTCTCAGGGCGGAAGGAAAGGACATGACTCCGATTCCTTCCCCCTGTTGTGGCGGGGTGGTGGGAACGATCCCAGTTCTCGCTCATTGAGATGGAGGCTTCCACGACTTCCAGACCCATCGACGAAAGGCGTCGGCCTGCGCGGACTTAGCTCTTGCCTCCCTCTCGGAGACACGGCCCACCGCGAAGGTGTATCGCTTATCGTGATAGAGGAACTGGCAATACCAGCCGTTGCCCTTTTACTGGAGTGAAGCCATGTCGGCACTCCGGGCAACGTCACCCCAGGGTGTGCAGAAGAGCGTCCTTCTACACGGTCTACACTTCGCCGCAAGTCGTTAGTACCGAAGGTGGGACTTGAACCCACACGGGTGTTACCCCACCGGATTTTGAGTCCGGCGCGTCTGCCATTCCGCCACTTCGGCCTGCATCAATTCGTTCGAGAAGGGTGAGGCTCAGGTTGCAGAGACAAAAAGAGCTAAGTTTGCGTTTGAGCCGGTCCCAATGCGAACGACACTATAATCCAATCCCGAGCATCGATCGTCAAGCCGAGCCGGCCAAAGCCGGGATACTTTTCGTCCGAATCCTCCGGCTTTGACGGTCAGAGTCTCAGCCCCGAACGAGCCAACAGCAGCGAGGGTCGTAGATTTACGACACCCGGCAACCTTTCCGGTTCGCCGAGTTTTGAGAAACGATGGCTTCGTCGCAATCCACCGGAAGCGCGAACCAACCGCGACGGAAGTAGGTGGAGGCTGAAGTCTAGCTAAGGAGAATGCGGGCATTCCTTGCACCGATGCCGCGTTTTTCGAAACGACAAACGGACATGAGCCGGGCGTCGCCTCGGGTTCCAAGCTTTGGTAACTCGCAATTCCGAACGGCTCGTTATTCTTCACCTTGTCTTGCCGGGTCGAGCTCAAGCCCTTACTTTAGACAAACTAGTGAGAGGACGGATGGTCGAGGGATTGGCACTTCAGGGGCGAGCGTGATGCGATTAGCCGTGACCGTCGGTTTGGTGGGGATGATTGGCATGAGCCTGCTCGCCCCGGTCGACGCCAGAGCGGATGGAGACGACGCCAGGCTGGCGGATTACTTTGGATTCCTGCCCCTCGAGGTCTATAAGCTCGACCAACGAATCACGAACCTGCTCATCAAGGATGTCGACGGCGATAAGATCGATGACATCATTGTCGTGAATAATGGACGCTCACGGCTCGACCTGCTCTTGAGCAGCAAGAAGCCCGGTGACACCAACGGATCGCCCTCACCGATTCTCACGAAAGAAACGAACCAGATTCCGAGTGACCGCCGAATGCGCCTGGTGAGCGTCCCCGTCAACAAGGAGGTCGTCAGCCTCCAAACCGGCGACTTCAACGGTGATCGCAAACCAGATCTGGCATTCTATGGCTCTCCCGCCGAGTTGGTCATTCTTTTCAACGAGGGGTCGGGGGTTTTCGGCAATCCCAAACGGATCAATGCCGGCGACGCGATCGAAAACCTGGGCGCACTGACGATCGGAGACCTGAATCGCGATGGTCGCGACGACCTGGCTCTACTGGGTGCGAATGAACTCGTCGTCGTCTTTCAGGGTGAAGGTGGGAAGCTGGGCGAGCCCGAGCGTTTCCCTCATACATCGACCAACCCTCGCATGCTGAAAGCGGTCGATCTCGATGGCGACGGGGGGGACGACCTCGTGATCTTGGACGGCGGACAAGACGATCCGCTACGGGTTCGCTTCTCAGCGCCTGGGGGAACCCTCGGACCCGAGCAGCGTTTCTCCGTCGAATCCCCCAAGGCGATCGCGTTTGCTCAGATCGACGGTAAACCCGGCATGGACCTCTTGACCATCGAAGCCCAGTCGGGACGGGCCCGCGTCTTGACCCTCGATGAGTCCGAGCAAGACGAGCAAGGGAAACGGGGACGTTTGATCTTTTATCCGCTTCCGCCCGGCAGCGAACGGGGACGCTCGCTAGCCCTCGGTGACCTGGACGGTGACAAGAAGATCGATGTGGTCGTGACGGACCCGGCCAACGCCCAATTCCTGGTCTATCGTCAAACCGGACGTCTGGGGCTGGGAGCCAGCCAAAGTTTCCCGGGTTTGGTCGGAGGGCGCACCGTCCGACTTGCTGACTTCGACGCCGATGGAAAAGCGGACGTGATCGTCCTGTCGGAGCAAGAGAAGCAGATCGGACGGAGCGTACTTACCGATGGCCGTCTGAGCTTCCCAGCGCCTTTGCCAATCAGTGGCGAGCCGGTGGCGATCGACGTGGGGGATCTCGACGGCGACAAACAACCGGAAGTGCTCTACGTCTCCCGGACCAAGACCAACGGTTCTGAGACGTATGCTCTCCGTGGCCTCAAGCGGGACAAGTCTGGGGCGTTTCTTCACTTCCGCTGGGGCCAGCAGGATGAGGTCGCGCTGAAAGGTGTTTCTAATGTGCCCTCGGCTCTGCAAATCCTCGACGCCAACCGCGATGGCCAGGCGGATATCCTTGTCTTCAATTCCTTCGATCCGCCTCTTCTTCTGTTGGGGCGTCCCGGAGACTCACCTGCCCCCGCCGGCGGTAGCCTCGGCCCGCTTGCCGGCGTCACGCCGGCCGGCCTGACCTTGACCGACCTCAACGGTCCCGCCCTCCTCGTGGCTCAGAATACGTTCGCTCGCAATATCGTGCTCGACAAAGCGGGGCGATGGGAAGTCAAGGATCAATACAACACCGGTCGCGGAAGCGCCACCGTGCTCGGCGCGGCCGCACTCGATATCGATGGCAATGGCGAAAAGGAGATCGTCCTACTCGACAAGGTATCCAAGTCGCTGCTCTTCCTCGACCTCAAAGACGGCGTCTACCGTCCCGCTGGCAGCCTCTCGGTCGGGCCGATTGACTTCGAAGGGATGCATGTGGCTGACCTCGACGCTGATGGACGAGAGGATCTGCTCTTGGCTGGCACCGATCGCTTCGGCGTCGTGCTGACCGGTCGCGCAGGGCAGCGATTGAAGCCGGTGGCGAGTTACGAGTCGAATCGCTCGGAAGCCCGGCTCTCCGACCTCGCCGCCGGTGACCTGAACAACGACGGCCAAACCGACGTGGTGCTCACCGATACTGCCGAGCACTTCGTCGAGATCGCCTCCGCGACCGCGCCGAACTCGCTGGAACGTGCCTTGTCGTTTAAGGTCTTCGAGCGCAAGTCGTTTCGGGATGGTCGAGATCTCATCGAACCCCGCGACCTTGGGATCGGGGATGTCGATGGCGATCACCTCGCCGATCTCGTCCTCCTCGTCCACGACCGAATTCTCGTCTACCGGCAAGATGCCGGTAAGAGCGAGACTCCGAAGAAATAGCTTGCCACCCAAGCCCGTATCATCGGAAGAAGGACCGAGGCGTCCCAGACGCCTCGGTCCTTCTTGCTTTGGCGGTGACGACTTCCCTGGTTGATTGGACCCACGATGAAGCCCACGATCGGTGCCGTGACGTAAGTCGTCAAAACTGCGGACGGAAAAGGCGACGTCCCTAGCCGGTGCTGAGTGCGCGATCGCTTCGACACCGAAGAACGTAAAGAATTAAAGAACGCGTCACGGCTTCTCGGCCTCGACGACCAGGTCGATGGCCGCGAAATGCTCGTGGTCACTTTGTGTTTGACGCGTCTCAATCCGAATGAGATAGACGCCGGCCGAGGAGATCCGCAAGGTGTTTCGCTGCCCGACCTTCGTCCCTGGCTTGAAGTCCATGTCGAAGGCCGACTCGAGCACGACCTCGCCGTTCAGGTCCGGTAGTTCCTTTTGCCCCACCTTCTCTTCGCGTGCGATGAAAAAGTGAACGACGACGTTTTCAAACGTTTTGTGGGGATAGATATTTGTCAAATGCCATTGGATTTTGATTGGTTCGTTCACGCGGGTTCGAACGATGGGCCTTGGGTTTTTACCAGAGGCCGGTGGTGTCTGATCGACGAACGCGGTCTTCTGGTCCTGAGGCGTCGCGACGTCGAGATTGATCTTGGCATGCTCCGCGCGAGCTGCGGAAGCCGCAAGTCCGACACCGCAAAGAACCATGGCTATATGCCGAATCATGAACTTGCTCCTCGTTGCTCGTTCCACGCGTCCCGGCACCTCGGTGCCACGCGTCTTTTTTGATCGTACCCCGATTGTTTCCCCAGCCCGGTCAGACCGCAAAACCGTGCATGTACTTCGATGAGAAAGGTCCGCGCACGCAATTTTCGTGTGATACGCTTCGAGTGGGAACCATTCCCACCTCGCTGAGGATGCGCCCACGGATTCGGGGCATCCTCCCCTTTTTCTGTGAGGGCCGTTGCATGAAGACCTCATTCACTCGCCCGAGCCATCTCCTGACTTTCCCGTTGCTGGTCGGAACCTTGGTACTTGCAAGTCAAACGTGCGTTTGGGCTGGCCATCATGGCTCCGGCGCCGGCTCTGCCCTGGTCCCCACGCAACGAAGGATCACGTACCGTCCAGCGTTCGGCGGAGCGGGAGCGAAGACCTTCTTTCTCAACAACTACGCAGGGGCCAACTATCCTCCGCTGTTGGGCGGCGAACGGATAGTCCCTACCGCCAGCGAGCAGACGGTGATCACTCGCCCCTACCGGCCATTTTTTGGACGGTTTGGTGGCGTAAGATAAGAACAGATCGCGACCGACTTGCCGAAAAAAACGATCCCCTTTGGACGTTTACGAGGCAATGCGACTACAATTCGCACGGCGGCGGACACCGCTCGTAAGTCGAGTCCGGGGGAGGCAAAGACCGTTCGTTCTGTCGGTCGCTTCCGAGCCATCGAAAGGACGGTCAATGCGATGAGTTCGGGCACATTGCGAATTGGAATCATTGGGGCGGGGCAGATTACTCGCTCCCGGCACCTGCCGGGCTTCCTCGGGCTCCCCGACGTTCGGATCGTTGGTGTTTGCAACCTTCATCGCGAGTCCTCAACGAAGGTTGCTCGCGAATTCAACATCCCCAAGATCTACGGGACGTGGGAAAATTTGATCGAGGACGATGAGGTTGACGCGGTGCTCGTCGCCGCCTGGCCCTATCTCCACTGTCCCGTCACTCTTGCAGCCCTCGACGCAGGCAAGCATGTCCTGACGCAAGCTCGCATGGCCATGAACGCGCGCGAAGCTCAGCGCATGCATGATCATGCGTGCGAGTTTCCAAAATTGACCACGATGGTCGTCCCCAGCCCCTATGGCTTGGCTGGGGATGCGTTCATGCAATCACTAATTCAATCCGGATACTTAGGGGCGATCCGCGAGGTTCATGTCGAGGGCCTGACGCGAGACTTGGCTGATCCCAAGACTCCATTAGGTTGGCGGCAGATGACCAAGTATTCCGGTTTCAATATGCTCACCGTTGGGATCCTTTACGAAACCGTGCTCCGCTGGGTCGCTCCTGCCAATCGCGTGCTCGCCTACGCCTCCAAACGGATCACAAAGCGATTCGACCCTGAGTCGGGAGCCACGGCTCGCGTCGGTACGCCGGACAGCGTTCAGGTTCTCACCATTCAAGAAGATGGCTCCTGCGGAGTCTACCGCTTCAGTGGAGTCGTCTGGCATGGAAACGGGATGGCAATCACTCTGTACGGCAGTGAAGGGACCCTCCGCTACGACCTGACGCGAGACGAGATCTTCGGAGCCCGTGCCGGCGAAAGCGAGCTAGTTCCCCTTTCGATCCCCCCCGACCTCCGGGGTGGATGGCAAGTCGAAGCCGACTTCGTCGCCGCGATCCGAGGCGAGCGCCCCGTCACCCGAACCGACTTCGCCACCGGCGTGAAATACATGCAGTTCACGGAAGCAGTCGCCCGTAGCTCCCGCCATCAGCAGCCCGTCACGCTCCCCTTGCGCGAGTTTTCCAACCCCAGTCTCTGATCGCTGTACTCCCGTTTCAAAGCCGACACCTTCCAAGCCTGAATCGGCGAACGTCCCTTGACGCACACTTCATATCCATTGTACTATTTAACTAGAACAACAGGACAATGGCACCCATGTTCGAACTCGACCCGACCGATCCGACACCGCTCTATGCTCAAATCGAGCGTGCGATTCGGCTCGCGATTGCGACGGGCCGGCTCAAGGCCTGGGACCAGTTGCCGACGGTGCGGCAGCTTGCGGTTGATCTACGGGTGAACGCGAATACGGTCGCCAAGGTTTACGGCGAGTTGGAACGTGCAGGGATTGTCGAGACCCGGCGTGGGGTCGGTACGTTCGTACGACAGGTCACAGGGACGTCCTTCTCAGGGCCGGACCGCGAGCGCAGGCTCGCGGCCTTGGTGGACAGGTTCCTGACAGAGACAGCCGAGCTTGGCGTCCCCCTGGACGAGGCGATCGCGTTCCTCCAGAACCGACGAAAGCATGGGAGAACTTCCGCTGGCTGACCTCGCGCGAGCGCTCGGTAGCAAGGTGGGGAGCGCCACAAGCGAGCCTCCCCACGTGAATGTGATCTCGATCTTCCTCTTCCTGGCCGGCCTGGGCCTGGGCCTGGCCCACACGATCTACTACGTGTCCCCACTGGGACTCATCGTCGGGTTGCTCGTCGGCATCCTCGCCGCACTCTCACCGAAGGTCGCCAAACAATGGGAACGAGCGGTGGTCTTGAGGCTCGGGCGTTATGTCGGAATGAAAGGACCAGGCCTCTTCTGGGTGATCCCCGCCATCGACCAGGTCTCCACCTGGATCGACCAGCGCACCATTACGACCAGCTTCGCCGCCGAGGAAACGCTCACCTGCGACACAGTGCCCGTGAACGTCGATGCCGTGCTCTTCTGGATGGTTTACGATCCGGAGAAAGCGGCGCTGGAAGTTCAGGACTATAAGCTCGCGGTGAGTTGGGCCGCCCAAACGGCCCTCCGCGACATCATCGGACGGACCCCCTTGACAGTCTTGCTTCGAGGTCGCGAGCAAATCGAGGCCGAACTCCAAAAGCTCATCGATGATCGCTCGAACCCCTGGGGCGTGACGGTCCATTCGGTCGAGATGCGTGATATCGTCATCCCCGAATCACTTCAAGACGCGATGTCGCGCGAGGCCCAAGCCGCACGCGAAAAAGAGGCCAGGATCATCCTCGGTCAGGCCGAGGTCGAGATCGCTCACCTCTTCGAACAAGCATCGCGTTCGTACGAGCATAACCCTACAGCGATGCATCTACGCGCCATGAACATCCTCTATGAAGGATTGAAGGAGAAAGGCGCATTGATGCTCATTCCAAGTACCGCCGTTGAGTCCATGGGCCTCGGAGGAATGCTCGGGGCCGCCGCGTTGCGGCAACAGGTGCTTAGCCAGGGAGCGACTACGGAAGAAACCTCGAATGGCCCCGTCGTCTAAACGCCGATTTCCGCGGAGGGTAATCGACTGACACTTTGGCTGGATCTTGAGCGGTTTTGCATCGATGAGTGGGTCCGAGGTGCGGGCTATCCGGGGTCACAGATGGTTCCCGCCGACGTCGCTTTGCTCAGCTTCTTGGCGTTGAAGCTACAGGACAAGTAACGACGTAATCATATCAACGACTTCAACTTCGAGACCACGGTGGGGCTTTTCGCCGGTCTGAACGTCCTACCCAAGAAGAGCTTCGCTACGGACTATTCCTACCGCACGGGGCGGGACCAGCAGCAGCGGCCCTTGCTGCGCAGAAGGAGGAAGTACGAGAAAGGATCGTCACGATCGTGTTAAGAACCAAGCGCAGTTCGACGACCTCAAGCGAAGGGACGAGGCGCACGGGCCGCCTTGAGACCGCTCGGCCTCTACAGGGGAGTAGTCGGTAACACGACAGCAGTTCCCTGATGAGTATTTCGGCTTCGCCCACTCCGACGATATCCCACCTGGGCGTGGGACGATGGAACCCTAGGCCACAGTTTGTGGATGGTATGATCCTTCAAGAAATTTCTCGAAGCGATGTTTTTTTCTAGGTTGGCAAACTCAACTGGAGCAGGCCATCTGACCCCCGATTGCCCGCCGAAATAGGCAAGCTAGGCGATCAGGGCAAGTCAAAAACGAGGGATTGGGTTCAGTTCCAGTTGAGTTTGCC
>Ga0153954_1000202_pt1 | contig 54475 bp, 55 predicted proteins | sample TSFL038MetaG_FD_102277 | JGI IMG/M metagenome (GOLD analysis project Ga0153954, IMG submission 102277) | Attine ant fungus gardens microbial communities from Florida, USA - TSFL038 MetaG | ecosystem: Host-associated > Fungi > Mycelium > Unclassified | place: USA: Florida, Wekiwa Springs State...
GGAGCCGCATCGCCTCCGGGCAGGCGACTGCGTCGCCATCCCACCGGAGCGGCCGCATACCTTCCGCGTGATCGGCGACAAGCCGATGCGGCTGCTCGGCATCCACGCCAGCGCCGAGCGCAAGACGACCTATATTGGCCGCGAGACCGACGCGAAGGGCTATCCGGTCTATTCCTGACGCTTGCGTCGATTGACGATTAATTGTAAATTAACACCCTCGGAGGCTTGGATCCGAGGCAGCCGGCTGAAGCGCGGCAGCCTCAGGAGGTGCTGCGCTATGAGGCGATCGGAGGGAGCAGGGCAGTTAGCGCAATTAGCGCAGCTGCGCACCCCCTCGTCGTTCTTGTTTCCCGTTTGTTTAACGGGACCGTCAGGGCGTCTTCACGAACCGGAACAGCACCTTGTCGGTGGTGTAGTAGTGCAGCTGGTCGGTGATCTTGGGAAAATAGGTACTGCCGACGGTCACGTGCATGTAGGCGTCGAGCGCGAGCGGGCGCACGGAGGCGGTGAACCCGGCGCCGGTGAAGGCGCGGGCGATGTCCTCCAGGGAATAATCGTGGATCGGGATCGAGGACGTCTCGGCGATCAGCTTGCGCCAGCGCGGCCAGAGCGAAGAATCCGTGTGGCAGCCCATCGCCACGACGTACGAGCCGCCGGGCCTGAGCGCCGCGGCGATGTCGCGGGCGTGCGCGGCGGGATCGGGCAGGAGATAGATCACCTCGTGGCTGAACACGTAGTCGAAAGTCCGGCCGAGCGAATGGGCGGAATCCGCCACCTTGTATTCGACGGGACGGTGACCCTTCAGCAGCTCGGCACGCCCCACCGATTCGCGGGCGATGTCGATGCCGACCGCCGATTTGTAGGGATGGGTGTCGTAGAGCAGCCGCAGGAAGCCGCCCTGGTTGCAGCCATAGTCGAGCACGGTCGAGGCGCTGAGATCGTGCGGCACGGAGACATTGATCATGCGCCGCCAGATCGGTGCGTGGGCCGCGCCCATCGCCTCCTCATCGGCGGGGTTGCGGTTCCAGGTGGCGATCGTCGCGGGGCGGGAGAGGGGACGGCTCATCGCTTCCTCCAGTGGGGAAGCGCGACTCTAGCACCTGACAAACGCCGCGTGCCGCCTTAGGTTTTGCGCATGACCGACAAGAACGATCACAACTCCCGCCCGCTGGGCAAGCCGACCACCCAACTCGAGAACGATCGCGTGAGGGTCACGGAATGGCGCTTTCCGCCGGGCGGCCACACCGGCTGGCACAAGCATGCGCACGACTACGTCGTGGTACCGATCACGACGGGCGAGTTGCTGATCTATGACGGAAAGACGACGGTCCCCGCGCCGCTCCGTTCCGGCGTCTCCTATGCCCGCGAAACGGGTGTCGAGCACGACGTGATCAACGGCAACGACTTCGAGTTCGTCTTCATCGAAATTGAGGTGAAAGCCTGACGGGGCCGCATTGACTTCATTCTAGGCAGGCCTCATATCAGCCACGCCAGCGGTCCGGTCTCTGACTCCGACCATAGGGGACCGCCCCCGAAAGCCCATCGGATGTGGGCTAAGTAACGGAAATTAAATGAGTTTTGAGAGTTTGGGGCTGAGCGCCCCGGTCCTCCAGGCAGTCTCAGAGAAGGGCTATACGACGCCCACCCCGATCCAGGAAAAGGCAATTCCCATCGTTTTGATGGGCCGAGACATTCTCGGATGCGCCCAGACGGGCACCGGCAAGACCGCCTCCTTCGTCCTCCCCATGATCGACATCCTGGCCGAGGGCCGCGCCAAGATGCGCATGCCGCGTTCGCTCATCCTTGAGCCGACGCGCGAACTGGCCGCCCAGGTGGCCGAGAACTTCGAGATCTACGGAAAATACAACAAGCTCAACATGGCGCTGCTGATCGGCGGCGTGAGCTTCGACGATCAGGAACGCGCGCTCGAGAAGGGCGTCGATGTGCTGATCGCCACGCCGGGCCGCCTGCTCGACCATTTCGAGCGCGGCAAGGTGCTGCTGAACGACGTCAAGGTGCTGGTGATCGACGAAGCCGATCGCATGCTCGACATGGGCTTCATCCCCGACGTCGAGCGCATCGTCGGCCTGCTGCCGCCGCTGCGCCAGACGCTGTTCTTCTCCGCCACCATGCCGCCCGAGATCAAGCGGCTGGCCGACCGCTTCCTGTCGAACCCGAAGGAGGTGACTGTTGCGCCGCCCGCCTCCGCCTCCCAGACCATCGTGCAGGGCATCGCGGTCGTGCCGGAAGAGGAGAAGCGCGAGGCGCTCCGCCGGCTGATCAAGGATCAGGACATCAAGAACGCCATCGTCTTCTGCAACCGCAAGAAGGACGTGGCGATCCTGCAGGGCTCGCTGAAGAAGCATGGCTTCAATGCCGGCGCGCTGCATGGCGACATGAGCCAGCCCGCGCGCATGGAGACGCTCGAGAAGTTCAAGCAGGGCGAGATCCAGATCCTTGTCGCCTCCGATGTCGCCGCGCGCGGCCTCGACATCGTCGACATGAGCCACGTCTTCAACTTCGACGTGCCGTTCTCGCCCGAGGACTACGTCCATCGCATCGGCCGAACCGGCCGCGCCGGAAAGACCGGCCATTCCTTTACCTTGGCGACGCCCGACGAGGGCGGTCTGGTCGAGGCGATCGAGAAGCTGATCGGCACCACCATCCCGCGTGTCGAAGTGCCGGGCATGGAGACCGTGGCCTTCGAGGAGGGCGACGGCCGTCGCCGCGGTCGCGGCCGGGGTCGTGGTGGACGCAGCAGCGAACGGGGACGGGGTGGCGAGCGCGGACGCGGATCGTCGCGCGCGCCGCGCGAGCGTCGCGAGGAGAAGCCTGCGGAACAGAGTGCCGAGGCGTCCGCGCCACGCGAGGTTCGCGAGGAGCGGCCCCGTTCCGAGCGGCCGCATCGCCAGCGGTCCGAGCGTGAGCATCAGTCGCGCGAGCATCAGCCCCGTGAGCATCAGGCTCGCGAGCACCAACCACGTGAGCATCATCCGCGTGAGCAGCGTGCCGAGCGTCCCGCCCGGAGCCAGGATCGCCGTCCCGAACGTCATCACGAGCGCCGGCGCGATCGTGACGACGGTCCGGCGCCCGTTGGCCTCGGCGATCACGTCCCGGCTTTCCTCGCGCGGCCGCCGCGTTAAACTCGGTCCCGCAACAAGGGCGGGATCATGCAGACCATCTTCGTCATGGTGAAATGCGAACTCGGGCGGGCCTATGAGGTCGCCGACGAAGCCGTCACGGTCGAGCAGGTTTCGGAGGTCTATTCGACCTCCGGCCAGTACGACCTCCTGATGAAATGCTATCTCGAAGAGAAGACCGACATCGGCCACTTCGTCACCAGCCAGATCCAGACGCTGGCCGGCGTGAGGGAAACCTTCACCCTCATCACCTTCAAAGCGTTCACCTGAACTCCATGCTGTCGGCTCCCCGCGAGCACCTGCCGCGCGGCGAGGATTTCCTGCTCTATCCGCCGGCGATCCAGCCCTACGCCTACCGCATCGTCGACAAGCTGTTCGCCCATCGCGTGATCAAGCGCGGTCCCGCGGTGCAAGAGCTGCCGCGCGGCGAGGAGATCGCGCCACGCTATATCGTGGGCAACCAGGAGCATGACGTCGCCTCCTTCATGGATCGCAACGCCATCGCGGGCGTGCTGGTGATTCGCGACGGCAAGGTCGTGCTGGAACGCTATGGCCTCGGCCTGCAGCCCTCCGATCGCTGGTCGACCATGTCGACAGTGAAGTCCATGACGGCGATGCTGGTCGGTGCGGCCGTGCGCGACGGCGCGATCGCGTCGATCGACGAGCCACTGACGCGCTACCTGCCGGCGCTGCGCAACTCGGCCTATGAGGGCGTCAGTCTACGCCACGTGATGACGATGTCGTCGGGCGTGCGCTGGACCGAGGACTATGCCGACCGCGGCTCCGACGTGAATCGCTACAGCAAGTCGCTGGCCGACAAGGTGCCGGGCGGCGTGCTGAAGCTGATGGCCGGCCTGCCGCGCGCCGCCGAGCCTGGCACGACGTTCCTCTACAACTCCGGCGACACGTATCTCCTGGGCGCGGCGCTGACGGCCGCCGTCGGCAAGCCGCTCGCCGACTACATGTCGGAGACGATCTGGCAGCCGATGGGCATGGAAAGCGACGCCTTCTATACGGTCGAAAGCGAAGGCGGACAGGAGATCGGCGGCAGCCGCGCCGGCGTCGTGCTGCGCGACTTCGGGCGCTTCGGCCTGTTCGTGCTGAATGACGGCATGATTGGCGGCGTGAACGGTGGCAAGCGCGTGCTGCCCGACGGCTGGGTCGAGGCGGCGGCGACGCCGGCGTTCAAGCTGGCTGCGTCGCCGGTGATCGACATCACGCATTACGGCTACAGCTGGTGGCTGGGCGACGGCGTGATGGCCGCACTCGGTCATGCCGGTCAGCGCATCGACATCTTCCGCAAGGAGAAGCTGGTCGTGGTCACCCTCGGCTGCTTTCCCGAAGCGGCCTTCATCACCGCGCATGACGACAACAGGCGCAACGAAGTGGTGGCCTTCACCGACGCCGTGCGGGCGGCGTGACCGAAGCCGCTCTCGTCATCTGGGTCGACATCGCGCCGGCCGACGACGACTTGTTCAACACCTGGCACAGCCGCGAGCATGTGCAGGAGCGGGTCGGCTTGCCGGGCTGGCAACGCGGCAGTCGCTTCAAGGGCATGGAGAGGCCGGGCCGCTACCTGTTGCTCTACGATGCCGAAAACACGGCGGCGTTCGGGAGCGAGGCCTACTACGCACGCCTCCGCGCGCCGACGGCGATGAGCCGCGCGATCTTCCCGAAGTTCCGCAACGCCTCGCGCACCGTTTGCTCCGTCGAGCGCCGACAAGGCGAGGGCATCGGCGCGGCGATTCTCACTGTCCGCGACGACGTCTCCGCCTTCCAAGCTTTGATGGCGCTCCATCTCGCACGCCTCGATCTGTTGAAGGGCGAGCCGGGCGTTGGTCAGGCGCATACGGCGGAGAAGGACCTGCGCCCGGCACCGGATGCACAGGTGAGCCAGGCCATCGTCGCCTTCTTCTGGTCGGCGGCCGAAGCCCAGGCGGCGCGTGACCGGTATGCCCCGGCTGGCGAAGTCTTCGCGCTTCAGCACAGCGTGTCGAAGGGCGACTTGTGAAACGCCTGTCGACGCTCTTCGCGCGCTACGTCGAGCACCCCGATCCGCTCGCGGTGGCAAGCAATCTCGTGGCGGTGCTGGTCGGCTCCAACCAGCCGCTCTATCCCCTGACACTCTACTGGGCGACCGGCGCCGACGTGACGGGACTCTTCATCGTGTTCCTGTCGGCGCCATGCTTTCTGGCGATCCCGTTCGTCGCGCGCCGCGGTTCGCTCGCCGCGCGTGTGATGCTGATCGTGGTCGGTTCGGTCGACACCTTCGTCAGCGTCAAGGTGTATGGCCAAGCGGCCGGCAACGAGCTCTACCTGGGGCCCTGCCTGATGCTTGCGGTCCTGTTGTTCCGCAAGCGCGAGCAGCTTCTGTCGTTTGGCCTGACGGCACTGATCTTCGTGGGCCTCTTCATCCTGCACGGCCGCTATGGTGCGTCGGTCCTCGAGTGGTCCGACGAGGACTACGCGACGATGATGAACCTCAACATTTTCTACGTCGCGATACTGACGGCTTTCATCGGCCTCAGCGTCGGACGTGCCCGCGGCGATGGTTAGTCCGACTGATCCATTGATCAGAATGCCGAATGTGGGCGTGCGTAACTATGATCCGCGGTTGTCGTGGAGACCCGGATCCAGGCACCCCTAAACGGAAACAAGGGTGCCGAAGCGCGGGGGCCGCAGGAGACGCTGCACGGCGGGGCAGATCAAGCGTGGTGGAGAGAATAGTATGGCCAACCACCCCGTCAGATTCGGTACATCTGACGGTAACCTTCGGTAACTACCTCGGATGCGAGGTGTCCGACCTCCCCAAGTGACTGGGGAGGAAAGCGAGTTGGCTTCCGTTCGAAAGGCTCTAGTTGATCAGCCCGTAGAACTTTCCGGCGTTGGTGCAGGTGATCATCTTGGTCACCTCCGGCGAGACGTCGGCGAACTGCTCCTTGATGAACTTGTCGGAGTTCGGCCATACGCCGTCGCCGTGCGGGTAGTCGGAGCCCCACATCAGGCTTTCCGCGCCCATGTCGTCGATCAGCTTGGCGCCGATGCGGTCGTACTGGAAGGTCGCCTTGCACTGGCGGCGCCAGTAGTCCGACGGCTTCATCTTGAGGCCGAGATCGAAGAAGCGGTCTTCCCACTCGAAGTCCATGCGGTCGAGCGCGTAGGGGATCCAGCCGCAGCCGGACTCGCCGAAGGCGATGCGCACATGCGGGAAGCGTTCGAACACGTTGGCTGACATGACGGCGGCCAGGATGTTCACGAGGTTCATCTGGAAGCCCGACACGACGGTGAAGAACACCCGGCGGCCGACGGTGCCGCCATGCTTCTCGATGGTGCCCGGCGGGACGGTCGGGAAGGTGTGGAAGTGCAACGGCAGCTGCACGTCGTTCACCGCCTTCCAGAGCGGATCCCACATCGGGTGCCACATCGGCTCCATGTCCCACGAGCAGGAGAGCTCGAGGCCCTTGATGCCCATCTTGGCGACGCGATGGATCTCCTTCACCGCGGCGTCGATGTCGCCGTAGGGGAGGCAGGCGAGGCCGATGTGCCGGTCGGGATAATGGCTGCAGAAGTCCTTCAGCCAGTCATTGTAGATGCGGAGCATCTCGTTCGACGCATCCTTGTCGTTGAGGCGGCTGGAGGCGCCCAGGATGCCGTAGATCACCTCGGCGTCGACGCCGTCGCGGTCCATGTCCTTGATGCGCAGATGCGGGTCCGAGCAGCGGCGGATGTCCTTGGCGCCGTCCTCGTAGAGGCCGGTCTTGGCCATCTCGTCGACGCGCAGGTGCTTGCCTTTCTGGTACTTGGCGCCGCCCGGGCCGACGCCGTTCTTGAAGCCGAAGGTGGCGCCGTTCTTGGCCATCCACTTGGGGCCTTCGTCGGTGTCGGTCACGAAGGGCATACGGTCCTTCATGTCCCGCGGCGCCATCGACGTGAACAGGTCGGGCGGCATCCACGGCATATCGAGGTGGCAATCGGCCGAAATGCGTTTGTATTGCATGGGTCGCTCCTCCAGAGTCGAATTGTGCGCGTTCGCCCCCAGGGCGGGCAAGGGCCGGATGGCCCCCGCGTTTCGACAGTCAAAGGGAGCGGCCCATGGGCAAGATGAGCGGCCGGACGGCGATCGTCACGGGATCGAGCCGCGGCATCGGCCAGGCGATCGCGGTGCTGCTGGCCCAGGAAGGTGCGCAGGTGGTCTGTGTCGCCCGCACCTTGAAGGAGGGAGACCATCCGTTGAAAGGCTCGCTCGCGAGCACCGTGGCCGAGATCAAGGCGGCGGGCGGCGAGGCGACGGCGGTCGCGGCCGATATCTCTTCCGAAGCCGAATGCCTGCGTCTGGTCGAGGCGGCACGCACTGCTTACGGGCCAATCGACGCGCTCGTGAACAACGCGGCCCTCAATTACTACATTCCGACGGTGGATTATCCGACCAACCGCTGGATCAAGGCCTTCGCGGTCAACGTCCACGCGCCTTTCATTCTCGCCAAGATGGTGTTGCCCGACATGATCGCGGCCCGCCGCGGTGCCATCGTCAATATCGGCTCGGGCGCCGCGATCGGGCCGGGCCGCGGACCGTACAAGGATCAGACCGCACGGGGCGGTGTGATGTACGGCGCGAGCAAGGCGGCGCTGGAGCGTTTCACGCAGGGCCTGGCGCAGGAAGTCTCGCAGCACGGCGGCATCGCCGTCTCCTGTGTGTCGCCCTCGCGCGTTGTGCCGACTCCGGGCACTGTGCACCACAAGCTGGTCACCGGCCTCGATGATCCGCGCGGCGAGGCGCCCGACATGATGGCCCGCGCGGCGCTTCTGCTGGCGAGCGAGCCCGCAGAGAAAGTGAACGGCCGCGTCACTTATAGTCAGCTGATCCTGAAGGAGTTCGGCTGGATCGACAAAGCGGTTGGCCGCGGCATCGAGACCGCCGGCAGCGGCTACTCTCAGGTCTGAACAGGAGCGGTCAATGAAGGGAAGCTGTCTGTGCGGCGCGGTCACTTACGAGGTGACGCCGTTCGACATGAAGATCGGCCACTGCTCGTGCCGCACCTGCCGCAAGGCGCAGGCCGCGCCCTTTGCTTCCACGGCGCGAGTACCGCGTGAGAAATTCCGGTTCCTCTCCGGCGAGGACAAGCTCCGCGCTTTCGAATCCTCACCCGGCAAGCTCCGCCGCTTCTGCTCGATCTGCGGCAGCCATGTGCTGGCCGAGCGCCCGGCCGAGCCGCACGTCATCCTCCGTGTCGCCACACTGGACGACGATCCGGGCGCCAAGCCGCTGCTTCATATCTGGAAGAGCCACGAAGTGCCGTGGCTCACCTACGAAGGTGATATCAAGCGCTTCGAAGAGTGGCCACCCGGGCGGTAGCCAGCTGGACAAGCGGTGGGTGCGCGATGAAATAGCCTGCCTCGCAGGCGAGCAGGAGCATCGTACCCGCGACGATAACGAGCGGCAGTATGCGCCGCCGAGGGCCAGCTGAACGATCAACGATGACCGGACGTCGGCGAAACCAACCCCAAACGGCGAAAAGAGCCCATGCAGGTATGGTGAGAAGCAACGCGAGCAAGGCTGCGCCCAGGAAAGCGTGGAAGCCGGCAGCTATTGCGTCGACGCCTCCAAAGAGCGGTCCGATAAACAGCACGATGGCTATGGCGAGATGAGCGATCAATAGAAACAGCGCCGTCGCCGTAAGTCCCCACAGCAGTCGGCGGAAAACCGACTCCGAATAGGGCGCCATCAATCGTGTCGCCACAAGCGGAGCGATCCCGGCGGCGGCGATAGTGACGATGGCAAGCGCCGGTATAGGCGTACTCACGGCGAGCGCCCGACCGGTGACGCAAATAGCCGCGACGGCAAGTGCAACGAGGGCGATCAGCCAGAAGCCCTGTCCGATCGAGCCCGCGGCACGGAACAACCGGTCCCAGACAACATTCTCGCCGCGCTCGCGAGCCCGCTTCAGGGCCTCGTCAGGGCCATAGCTGTCATAGCCGCCGCGTTCCATGGCTCACTATAGTGCCAAGCATGGAACGGGCTGTAGAGTGGCTTGGTCAGTCGAGGAGCAATAATGGCAGCGGTCGGCCTTCTTGAGGGTGATTTCGAATACATCGTCGTGGGCGCGGGTTCGGCGGGCTGCGTGCTCGCCAATCGGTTGTCGGGCGATCCGACCAAGCGCGTGTTGCTGCTCGAGGCGGGTGGCAAGGACAACTGGATCTGGCTGCACATCCCGGTGGGCTATCTCTACGCCCAAGGCAATCCGCGCTCGGACTGGATGTTCCGCACCGAGGCCGAGCCCGGCCTCAACGGCCGCAGCCTCGCCTATCCGCGCGGCAAGGTGATCGGCGGCTGCTCGTCGATCAACGGCATGATCTCCATGCGCGGCCAGGCGGCGGACTACGATCACTGGCGCCAGCTCGGCCTCACCGGTTGGGGCTGGGATGACGTGCTGCCGATCTTCAAGCGGCTGGACAACCACTTCCTCGGCGACACCGAGCATCATGGTGGCAGCGGCGAATGGCGGGTCGAGCAGGCGCGCGTGACGTGGGACATCCTGAAGGCTGTGGAAAAGGCCGCGAATGAGATGGGCATTCCCACCTCGCCCGACTTCAACACGGGCGAGAATCTCGGCGTCGGCTCTTTCCACGTGAACCAGAAGCGCGGCGTGCGCTGGTCCACCGCCACCGCCTTCCTGAAGCCCGTGCTGGGTCGCCCGAATCTCCGGCTCGAGATCGGCGTGCTGGTCGAGAAGCTGGTGTTCGAGGGCAAACGCTGCGTCGGTGTGCGGTTCCGTCAGGGCGGCAAGCTGATCGAAGCACGTGCCAAAGGCGAGGTCATCCTGGCGGCGGGCGCCATCGGCTCACCGCAGATCCTTCAGCTTTCGGGCGTCGGGCCGGCCGACTGGCTGGTCGAGCAGGGCATCACTCCCGTGCTCGACAGGCCGGGTATCGGTCGCAACCTGCAGGACCATCTGCAACAGCGCGCGATCTTCAAGGTCACCGGCACCAGGACCTTGAACGAGACCTATCACTCGTTGCCGCGGCGGGCCTGGATGGGCATCGAATACGCCCTGTTCAAGACCGGACCGCTCAGCATGGCGCCCTCGCAGATGGGCATCTTCACCAAGTCCTCGCCCGACCAGCACCGCACCAACATCGAGTTCCATGTCCAGCCGCTGTCACTCGACAAGTTCGGCGATCCGCTGCACCGCTTCCCGGCGATCACGGTCAGCGCCTGCAATCTCCAGCCGACCTCGCGCGGTACGATCCGCCTGCGCTCGATCGACCCCGCTGACAAGCCGATGATCGCGCCGAACTATCTCTCGACGCCGGAAGACAAACGGGTTGCAGCCGATGCCATCCGCGTGACGCGACGGCTGATGAAACAGCCCGCGATGCAGGCTTTCCACCCTGATGAGTATCTGCCTGGACCTGCCGTGGGAGACGACGACGCCTCGCTCGCCAAGGCCGCGGGCGATATCGGCACGACGATCTTCCACCCCGTCGGCACGGCCAAGATGGGCCTGTCGTCCGATCCGATGGCGGTCGTGGATGAGCGGCTACGGGTCTTCGGGCTGGAGCGGCTGCGCGTGATCGACGCCTCCGTGATGCCGACCATCACCTCGGGCAACACCAACACGCCCACCATCATGATCGCCGACAAGGCGGCTGGCATGATCCTGGCGGATGCGAAGGGAAGGGCATGATGACAAGGCGTTTCCTCGTTCTGCTGACGGCAATGCTTCTGGCGCTGCCGGGAGCAGCCTCGGCGCAGAAAACACTGCGCGTGGTGATGCACTCCGATATCAAGATCTTCGATCCGGTCTGGACCACCGCCTTCATCGTGCGCAACCACGGCTACATGGTCTACGACACGCTGTTCGCGCTCGACGGCGACCTCAAGATCAAACCCGAGATGGTCGACACGTGGACAGTGTCGGACGACAAGCTGGTCTGGACGTTCATCTTGCGCGACGGGCTCGCTTTCTCCGATGGCCAGCCGGTCACCTCGGAGGACGTGCTGGCTTCATTGAAGCGCTGGGCGGCGCGCGACCCGATCGGCCAGCTGCTCTTCGGCAAAGTCACCAAGGCCGAGGCGGTCGACGTCAAGACCTTCCGGCTGACGCTCAAGGAAAAGACCGGCATCGTGCTGGAGGCGCTCAGCAAGCCGTCGAGCCCGGCCTTCATCATGCCCAAGCGCGTGGCCGAGACCGATCCCTACAAGCAGATCGACGACTATACCGGCTCTGGTCCCTTCATGCTGAAGCGCGACGAGAGCAAGCCGGGTGACAAGACGGTCTACGTCAAGAACCCCCACTACAAGCCGCGCAACGAGCCGCCCTCGGGTCTGGCAGGCGGCAAGGTCGCCAAGGTCGACCGCGTCGAATGGGTGGCGATGCCCGACCAGCAGACGGCGGTGAACGCGCTGATCGCCGGCGAGATCGACATCATCGAGCAGCCGCAGCACGACCTCTTCCCCCTCATGAAGCAGGACAAGAACGTGCACCTGTTGCGCCTCAACAAGTGGGGCTCCCAGTATATCTTCCGCTTCAACCAGCTCTTCAAGCCGTTCGACAACGCCAAGGTGCGCCAGGCTCTGCTCTACGCCTTCCGGCAGAAGGACTTCCTCGAGGCGGTGATCGGCGACCCCGAGTACTACCAGGAATGCAAGGCGATGTTCATCTGTGGTGGGCCGTACGGCATGACCACGGGCTGGGACGACAAGTACACCGGCAACATCGAGAAGGCGAAGCAACTCCTGAAGGAGGGCGGCTATGACGGTACGCCCGTCGTGTTGCTGCACTCCACCGATCTCTACGATCTCACTAACATGGCGCCCGTCGCCAAGGCGGCGATGGAGAAGATCGGCATGAAGGTCGACATGCAATCGATGGATTGGCAGACGCTGGTCTCGCGCCGCGCCAAAAAGGATCCGCCGGACAAGGGCGGTTGGAACGCCTTGATCACGGCAACCAATGCCGTCGATTCGGCCAATCCGCTGACCTCGGTCTTTGTCCCCGCGACCTGCGAGAAGGCTTGGTTCGGCTGGCCGTGTGATCCGGAGAACACCAAGCTGCGCCAGGCCTTCGCCGACGAAACCGACCAGGACAAGCGCAAGGAGATCATCGAGAAGCTGCTGGTCCGCGAGTCGGAGAATCCGACGCACGGCTTCCTCGGTCAGTACACCACGCCCATGGCGGTGCGCGCTAACGTCGCCGGCAACGTGCCGTCGCCGGTGCCGGTGTTCTGGAACATCGAGAAGAAGTAGCGGCCGCGCTCAGGCAGCTGAGGCGTCGCGCCGGTCGAGGAAGCGGTACCAGCTGACGAAGGCCTGGAAGTAGAGCTTGTTCAGGCCGTGGAACGGCAGCGGGCTGACCTTGGCGGGCGGTAGCGGCAGTTCCATCGGATCGCCCGAGGCGATATAGGCCGCGAACGCGCGTCCCATCGCCGACTGCAGGGCCACGCCGCGGCCCATGCAGCCGATGTCGATCAGCAGGCCGGGCGCGGGCTCGTGCACGTGAGGCAGATGATCGCGCGTCAGCGCCACACGGCCGCCCCAGCGGAAGTCGATGCCGGCGCCTTTCAGCTGCGGGAACATCTTCTCCATCATCGTCTCGATATGCGACCAGTCCGTCGCGTCCCGGGGTTCGCGCATCGTGCCGCGCCCGCCCAGCAGGAAGCGGCCGGTATGGTCGAGGCGATAGTAGAGACCGATGCGGCGCGAATCGGAGGTCGCCTGGCCGCCGGGCAGGATCGATTTGCGGACATTGTCCGACAGCGGCTTGGTCGCGACCTGGAAGGAGTTGGCGGCGATGATGGTCTGGCGCAGATCCGGCCAGAGATCGCCCGTGTAGCCGTTGGTCGCGAGCACGACGCGATCGGCCGTCACCGTGTGGCCGGGCTTGGTGCTCACGATCCACTTGCCGTTCTCGCGCTTGAGGCCGGTCGCCAGCGTATTGCCGTGCACTGTCGCACCCGCCGTCAGCGCTGCCTTGGCGAGACCGCGCGCATAGGCGAGCGGCTGAACGACGCCGGCGCGGCGATCGATCCAGGCGCCCTGGTATTGGCCATGGCCGACATGCTGCTCGGTCGCGCGCCGGTCAAGCACATCGACTTTTGCGCCGCGCTTCTGCCATTGCGCCGCGCGGGCCTCGATCGGAGCGACGGCCTTTTCCGAGAAGGCACTCTGGATCCAGCCGGTGCGTGTGTTGGGCACATCCATCTTGTGCTTGTCAATCAGCCCCCACACCACGTCGGCGGTGCGGCCGACGAAATCGACAAGACGTGGCCCGCGCTCGGGGCCGAACATGGTCTCGAGTTCGTCGGGATCGAACTTCAGGCCAGGAATGACCTGACCGCCGTTGCGGCCCGAGCCGCCGAAGCCAGGCTCCTTGGCTTCCAGCACCACCGCCTTGATGCCGCGCTCCGCAAGATGCAGCGCGGTCGAGAGGCCGCAATAGCCGGCGCCGATGATGCAGACATCGGCTGTAACCGATTCCTGCAGCGGCGGGGTCGGGACCGCGGCAGGCGCGGTCGCTGCCCACAGCGACGGCTCAAGGGGGAAGGGTTCGGCCATGGATCACGCTCGCTATTGAGGTCGACGCCCCTGAGCCAGCACGGATCGTGCCGGCCTTCCCGTCAGGTCCGGGCGTTGAAGTTGAATTCGGCGCCCGAACGGATGCCGGTCGGCCAGCGGGCGGTGATCGTCTTGAGCTTGGTGTAGAAGCGCACGCCTTCCATGCCGTAGATGCCGTGATCGCCGAACACCGAGGCCTTCCAGCCGCCGAAGCTGTGATAGGCGACGGGCACGGGGATCGGCACGTTGATGCCGACCATGCCGATCTTGACGTTGTTGGCGAAGGCGCGGGCGGCGTCGCCGTCTCGGGTGAAGATCGCCGTGCCATTGCCGTAGGCGTGGTCGTTCACCAGGGCGATCGCCTCGTCGAAGTTCTTGGTGCGCATGACCGAGAGCACAGGACCGAAGATCTCGTCCTTGTAGATCGTCATGTCGGGCTTCACGTTGTCGAACAGGCAGCCGCCCATGAAGTTACCGTTCTCGTAGCCCTGCAGCTTCAATCCACGGCCGTCGACCACAAGCTTGGCGCCTTCCTTCACGCCCTGGTCGACATAGCCCATGATCTTGTCGCGATGCTGGCGCGTCACCAGCGGGCCCATCTCCGACTGCGGGTCGAGGCCCGGGCCGATCTTGAGCGCCTGGACGCGCGGCGCCAGCTTCTCGATCAGCTTGTCGCCGACATCGCCCACAGCGACGGCGACGGAGATCGCCATGCAGCGCTCGCCCGCGGCGCCATAGCCCGCGCCGATCAGCGCGTCGGTCGCCTGGTTCAGATCGGCGTCGGGCATGATCACCATGTGGTTCTTGGCGCCACACAGCGCCTGCACGCGCTTATTCATCTGCGTGCCGGTGTGATAGACGTACTCGCCGATCGCGGTCGAGCCGACAAAGGAAATCGCCGGCACGTCGGGGTGCTTGAGCAGCGCATCGACCGCGACCTTGTCGCCGTTCACCACCTGGAAGATGCCGGCCGGCGCGCCCGCCTCGGCATAGAGCTCGGCGAGCAGCATCGGCGCGCTCGGATCCTTCTCCGAGGGCTTGAGGATGAAGGCATTGCCGGTGGCGACGGCCATCGCGCCCATCCAGCACGGGATCATGATCGGGAAGTTGAACGGCGTGATGCCGGCCACGACACCGAGTGGCTGGCGGATCGACCAGGTGTCCATGTCGGTCGCGACCTGCTCGGTGAAGTCGCCGCGCATGTGATGGGCGATGCCGCAGGCGAATTCCACGACCTCAAGGCCGCGTCCGACTTCGCCCTTGGCGTCGTCGAAGGTCTTGCCGTGCTCGAGCGACATGAGCCGCGCCAGATCATCGGTGCGCTTCTCGATCAGATTCTTGAGGTTGAACATGATGCGCTGACGGCGCAGCGGTGGGGTCGCGGCCCAGGCGAGTTGCGCCTTCTTGGCGATCTGGACAGCCTCGTCGACTTCCTCGACCGAGGCGAAGGCTACCTTGGCCGTGACCTCGCCAGTCGCCGGATTGGTGATGTCGCCCGTGCGTCCGCTCTTGCCGGCGACGGCCTTGTTGGCGAAGTAGTGCCCAATCTGCGCAACCATGAATTCCTCCGATTTGCCGGAGTTTTAGCACCGCCCGGCCAAGGCGTCTTGGGCAAGCGATGCAGGACTTCAATGCACGCCGGCCAATCCTTGTACCGGAACGCCCGAAGCGCCGGGACGCCGGGCCCCGAGCAAGTGCCGAGCCTCGTCCGGCCGGCCGACCTTGAGATAAGCTCTTAGCAACGTGAATTCGATCAGGTCATGCTGGGCACGGCTGCCGCCGATGCGTTCGTTCTGGCCAGCTAGCGGTGCGAGCACGTCGATCGCCCTGGCGAAGTCGCCGCGTTCGAATGCCAGGAAGCCGCGCGACAGAATCGGCAGGTAAGAGCCGGAGGGGTAACGTCCCTCGCGCGCCAGTGCCTCTATCCGGCCGGTGCGCGCCTCAAGAGCCTTATCATCGCCATTCACCGCGAAGGTCAGAATGATGTGCAGATCGGCGAGCCCATTGCCCGGCTGCGGCAGGGCATCCTTGGCGTAGGCATGGAGCGCGCGCCAGGCGGCGGCATCGCGCGGATGGCCGGCAAGCTCGGATCGCCACAGGAACGCGGTGCCGTCTGTCATGCGTTGCTGCGGTCCGCCGCTGTGCCGGTCGAGCGTTATTGCCTCCCGATTGAGCCGGGCAGCCTCGTCCCACCGGCCGGTCTGCAGCTCGACCAGCGAGAGATGCCAGCTGAGATGACCGTAGAAAAAGCCGTCGCGCGGGTAGGTCGCGAGCCAGCCGGACAGATAGGCGCGGGCCGCGTCGGGCTCGCCGCTCTCGTAGCAAACGTGCGCGAAGCCGTGCGCTCCGTGGGCATTGTTGGGATTTGCCGCCACCGATCGTTCGATCTTCGGCCGAGCTGCCGCGAGCTGGCCGTCTTCGGACAGCGCCATGGCATGATGGGCCTGGAACCACGGATCGTCACCGTATTTGGGGGCAAGGCTGTCCATCAGCACGGCAATCTCGTGCTTCTGTCCGATGCGGCCGCACCCGCCGATCAGGCCGTTGGGATTGGCCGCCGTCGACAGCACCACCGCATCGCGTGGCCATGCGGCTAGATGCTCATGCAAGGCGGCGATCGCGGCATCGGTCTTGCCGGCAAACAGCAATTCCGGGAACGCGATATGGCTGGCCTCGCGGGGCGGCAAGCCGGCGGAGACGTCGCGCGCCGCCGCCAAGGCCGCTCGTGCCGCCGGCGCCTTGCCTTCCCGCAACAGGATCTGCGCCTTGCCCGCGTGGGCCAGGGCGAAACCCGGATCGGCGCTGAGGGCGCGATCAAAGGCCTCGATGGTGCCGGGATAGAAGGTCAGCGCCCGTTCGCAGCCTTGAACGTAGGCGTCCCGCGCGGCGGCGGAGGTCGTGGACAAGGGCAGGTCGTAGCGGTCAACGAGCATGGTCGATCTTCCCCATTCCCTTGGGGCTCCTGCAAGGGGGATTGCGCGACGGTCGGGACTCGTGTTGCGTCTCGCCCATGTCCGACAAAGTCTTCCTCGACTATACGCAGGCCGAGCTCGACCAGGCTTACGACCAGCTCTTCTGGGCGCCGTCACGCGACGCTATCCAGGCCGAAATCCGCAAGGATTGCGAGGCCGTCCGCAAGGCGATGCCTCCGCGCACCGAGCGCTACGGCAAAAGAGAGAAACAGGAACTCGACATCTTCGCGCCACCGCAAGCGAGGCGGGCACCGGTGCTCGTCTACCTGCACGGCGGTGCCTGGTTGCGCGGCTCGCGGCTCGACACGATCTATCCGGCACCGGCGGTCACGGGACGCGGCGCGGCCCTCGTCGTGCCGGAGTTCAACAATGTGAGCGAGGTGTCACTGCCGCAGATGATCGAGCAGTGCCGCGAGGCGGTCGACTGGACGGTCCGCAATGCGGCGAGCTTTGGTGGCGATCCCGAGCACGTCTATCTCGCCGGTCATTCCTCGGGCGCGCATCTCGCAAGCTGCGTGTTGCTCGGCAACAGCTCGATCAAAGGCGCGTTGGTGATCAGCGGCATGTACGACCTGCATGCGCCGCTTCTGTCGGCACGCAGCAAGTACGTGAAGATCACGCCCGAAGAACTGGACGCGGCCAGCGCCATGCGTCATCTCGGCCGGATACGCTGTCCCGTGGCCGTCGCCTGGTCGGTCGGCGACAGCCCCGAGTTCCGCCGTCAGGGCGCTCTTTTCGCCGCCGCGCTCGAAGGCATGGGCCGATTGGCGAGCCGCAACGAGATCTTCTCGGCCAACCATTTCGAGGAGCCACGGCAGCTCGGCGTCTCTGACAGCGCGCTCAGCCGGGCTTTGTACTCGTTGATGGGTATCTAGGTTCCGCTCCTCATTTCCTGCATTCGATCAGGACCGAGAAGGCCCGAGCGTGCTCGCCGATGTCGGGCACGCTGAGTCCCTGCCCGCCGGCCGCTGTTTGAAGCGTGACGCCGGCCGAATCGAGGAAGGTCTTCACGACCGAGCTCTTGAGCGCAAAGTTCACGTTCTGTGGGACGGCACCGGTCCTCTGCAGCATCGTGCTGCTATTGAGCGAGGCGCTGTTCACGCCGATGACGGCGCCGGTCATGTCCATCAGCGGACCGCCACTATTGCCGGGCTGGATCGGCGCCGACATCTGGAAGTAGCGCGTATCGTCGTGAAAGCCGGTGAGAGCGCTGATGCTTCCGGTCGTAAGCGATCCGCCCGATGAGATGGTATCGGGTAGGGGAAATCCGAAGGCCACGACCGGCTGTCCCTGGCGCACCGACCCGCTGTCGTGCAGCGCCGCGATCGTCGACGGTGATGCAGCGGTCTGCAACACGGCGAGGTCGTTCTGTTGGTCGCGCGCCAGAACCGTTGCGGAGGCGGGCGTGCTGCCCACGCGGGCGACACTGATTTGCGCGCAACCCTCGACGACGTGGGCATTGGTCAGGATGTGACCTTGCCGGGTGACGAAGAAGCCTGTGCCCGAGCTTGTTCGCGCCGGTTGCCTGGATGGGCCGCCGCCCGGCGCCGTCGCGGCGACCTGCAGATAAGGCGCGCTCTGGTCGCGGGTCATGCCGTAGGTGAAGCGGACCGGCAGGCCACCGCGCGTCGAACCGTAACCGTAGCCACTTCCGCCACCGGTCGAGCTGAATTGTATCACAGCTTGCTGGCCGTCGCTGCAGGAGAGGAGTGCGCGGCCCGAACCGGCGGATGGGGTCACCGAGCCCGGCCCGATGATCAGTATCTTCGCAACATCGACCGCCGTGGAATGGCGGCCGCTGAACTCACCCACGCAGTGTGTGCCTTGGCCGTTGTCCAGCGTGATCCGACCCACCTCGCCGCCGCTCATTTGTCCGGTGAAGACCTGACTGCCATCGCCGACGACGCCATAGGCCTCTTGATTCGCACAACCACCGGTCGCCAGTAGCAAGCCGGCGACCAACGCAATCGCTCTCCCCTTCAAGACATTCCCCCAAATCTTTTCTTGCTTCGCAGGCCGCACCTTGCGTGTTGAGCTAAGAATATTCAAGCAACTTCGGGTTGTCGTTGTTCCGGGCGCACCGGAAGCCGTCGTTGGATGGGCTGCGAACGTGCCCGGTTCCGAGTAGCGATTTACTGCTTACGCCGAGGCTTGTACGGTATCGCAAGGACTGTCGAGGGGAGCTTTAACATGAAGTTTTACGGCTTTGCCGCCGCATTGGCGTGCCTTGTCGCCGCGCCGGCGATCGCCCAGCAGCTGGCGCCGAGCCCCACGCTCGATGCCGTGAAGGCGCGAGGCAATCTCGAATGCGGCGTACATCTTGGCCTGCCGGGCTTTTCCTACGCCAACGACAAGGGCGAGTGGTCGGGCCTCGATGTCGACTATTGCAAGTCGCTGGCCGCCGCCGTGCTGGGCGATGCCACCAAGGTCAAGTACACGCCGACCTCGGTGCAGCAGCGCTGGCCGGTGCTGCAGTCTGGCCAGGTCGATGTGCTGGCGCGCAACACCACCATCACCTTCTCGCGCAATGCCACGCTCGGCGTGAACTTCCAGGGCATCAACTTCTACGAGGGCCAGACCTTCGTCGTGCGCACCAGCGCCAAGGTGAGCAAGGTCGCCGACCTCGCCGACGGCACGATCTGCGTCGCCGCCGGCTCGACCGAGGAGAAGAACGCAGCCGACTGGTTCAAGGAGCGCAACCTCAAGGTCACGATCATCAACTTCCAGAAGAACGATGACGCGATCTCGGCCTACGACCAGGGCCGTTGCGACGCCTATACCGCGGGCATCGGCGCCCTTGCCGGCCAGCGCATCAAGTTCAAGAAGCCCGAGGAGCACCAGATCCTGACCGAGGTCATCTCCAACGACCCGCAGGGCCCGGTGACGCGCTGGGGCGACGAACGCTGGCAGCTGATCGTGCGCTGGGTGCTGAACGCCCAGGTGGCGGCCGAGGCCTACGGCATCACCTCCAAGAACGTCGACGAGATGAAGGCCAAGTCGCAGAGCTCTGAGATCCGCCGCTTCCTCGGCCTCGAGGGCAAGTTCGGCGACATGATGGGCATCTCAAACGACTGGGCCTACAACATCGTCAAGCAGGTCGGGAACTACGGCGAGAGTTACGAGCGCACGGTCGGCATGGGCTCGCCGCTCAAGCTGAAGCGCGGCAGCAACGAGCTCTGGACCAAGGGCGGTCTGCTCTTCTCGCCGCCATTCCAGTGAGGCGCTGACTGCTGGCGTTCCTCCGCGACCGCAAGGTCCGCGACATACTCTGGCAGGCCGCCGCCACTGTCGGCCTGGTCCTGCTCGTCTGGTTCTTCGTGCGCAATGCCTCGGAGAACATGCTCAAGGCCGGCATTGCCTCGGGCTTCAACTTCCTGTGGCGCGATTCAGGCATCGAGGTGCCGTTCAACCTGACCGGCTACAAGCCGAGCGATACGATCCTGGCGTTGCTCTGGACCGGCATCGTCAACACATTGCTGGTCTCGGCCGTATCGATCGTGGTCGCGACGGTGATCGGCTTCTCGGTCGGCCTGGCGCGGCTGTCACACAACTGGCTGCTCTCGGCCTTCGCCACCTTCTATGTCGAGTTCGTCCGCAACATCCCGCTGCTGTTCTTCGTGCTGTTCTGGTATTTCGGCGTGCTCGCCGCATTGCCGATGCCACGCGCCAGCTTCGGCCTGTTCGACGTCGTCTTCCTCAATCGCCGCGGTCTCTCCATTCCGACACCACAGGATGTGACCGGCCTGCGTCTGGCGTTGCTGGCGACCGTCGTGCTGATCGGCGCGCAGGTTCTCCTGGTGCGTTGGGCACATGCGCGGCAGGCGCGGACGGGCCGGGACTTCCCGGTCTGGCCGGTGGGCGCCGTTGTATGCGGGGTGCTGCCGGTGCTGGCCTTTGTTGCGGCGGGCCTGGCGACGTCGTGGGACGTGCCGGTCCTGCGCGGCTTCAACTATCGCGGCGGCTTCGTGCTGGTTCCGGAGTTCGTGGCGCTGTTCGCCGCTCTTTCGACCTACACGGCGGGCTTCATCGCCGAGGCGGTGCGTGGCGGAATCCTGTCCGTCCGCCAAGGCCAGATCGACGCCGCCCTGGCGCTCGGCCTGTCGCGCGGCCGTGTGATCCGGCTGGTCGTGATCCCGCAGGCCATGCCGGTGATCATCCCGCCGCTCACCAGCCAGTACCTGAACCTGGTGAAGAACTCCTCCTTTGGCGCCGCCATCGCCTATCCCGAGATCGTGGCGGTCTTCATGGGCTCGGCGCTCGTGTCGACCGGACAGTCGATCGAGATCATCGCCATCACGCTCGCGATCTACCTGACGCTCAGCCTCGCCGTGTCGCTGTTCATGAACTGGTACAACGCCCGCCACAAGCTGGTGACGCGATGATCCAGACCCTTCGTCGGCGCCTCTTTGCGACCCCCATCGACGCGGTGGTGACGATCCTCGGCCTCTACATCGCCTGGCGCATCGCCGTGCCGCTGGTCCACTGGCTGGTGCTCGACGCTACGTGGCACGGCACGACGCGCGAGGACTGCAAGGGCGACGGTGCCTGTTGGGTCTTCATCCGCGCCCGCTTCGGCCAGTTCATGTACGGCCAGTATCCCGTGCCTGAACGCTGGCGGGTCGATGTCGTGGCCGTACTGTTCGTGCTGGTGGGTGCGGCGCTCTCCCGGCGAAACCTGCCACATCGGGGCCGCCTCGCGCTCGCCGCCACGATCGTGCTGCCACCGCTCGGTGTCGTGCTGTTGCACGGCGCCTGGGGGACGGGGCTGCGGCTGGTCGAGACGCGCGAGTGGGGCGGGCTGATGCTGACGCTCTTCCTCACCCTCTATGCCGGCCTGATCGCCGGGCCGCTCGGCGTCCTGCTCGCCCTGGGCCGGCGTTCGCGCCTGCCGCTGATCCGCTTCGTCTCGGTGGTCTTCATCGAGTTCTGGCGCGGCGTGCCGATCATCACCGTGATCTTCCTCGCCTCGATCCTGCTGCCGCTGATCATGCCGACCGGCATCGATGTCGACCGGCTGGCGCGCGCCGTGATCGGGCTCGCCTTCGTGATCGCGGCCTACATGGCGGAGGCCGTGCGCGGGGGCCTGCAGGCGTTGCCCGACGGCCAGACGGAGGCCGCGCAGGCGCTGGGGCTCGGCTACTGGCGCATCCAGCGCATGATCGTGCTGCCACAAGCGCTGCGCATCGCGCTGCCCGCCATGACCAACGAGTTCATCTCGCTGTTCAAGAGCACGACCCTGGTGCTGATCGTCTCGATCTTCGACTTGCTCGGTATCGCGCAGGCCGCGCTGGCCGATCCAGCCTGGGTCGGCATGAACATGGAAGCCTATGTCTTTGCCGGCGCCATCTACTGGTTTGCCTGTTTTGGCATGTCGCAATGGAGCCGGCTGCGCGAGAAGCGCCTGCGCACGGCGCACGACCGCTAGAGTCGGGACTCGGTAAACTCAATCCGCCAACAATGCGCGGGCAGGGTTGGTTACCGAAAGTTACCGCTAAATGTACCAAAATTTAATAGTGTGACAGACCATACTGTCCCGCCGCGCTCGATCTGCCCCACCGTGCAGCGTCTCCCGCGGCCCCCGCGCTTGCGGCCGGATCGAAAAACCGTCCTTTGACGATCGATGGCCCTGGACTCCGGGTCTCCAGCAAAGGCTCGAAAGGTACTTCCGCCTCGTCCAACCCGGCATTCTGATCAATGGATGCGCGCCTGATCGAATTCGATCCTATGTCGCGGCGACCTTCTGCAGGAAGAACAGCAGGAAGGAGCGCCCCGTCACCTCGTAGACGTCGCCTGTGGCAAACGACTTCTCCTCTATTTCGTCCGGAATGTTGGTGTCGACGAGCAGGGTCCAGCCCGTGCCTTCCGGCACTTCGGGCAAGGTGAACTTCACCGCGTCGTGCCAGCTGTTGAAGACCAGCAGCATCGTCGCATCCTGAGCACGCTTGCGGATGCCGCTGATCTGCGCGCGCCCGTCGAGCAGCATCCCGAAGCAGAGCATGTTGTCGTCGTCCCAGTCGGCCTGCTGCATTTCGCTGCCATTGGCATTGATCCAGGTGAGGTCCTTGAGGCCGAGTTCCTCGTTGTACGCACCGGTGAAGAAGCGCGTGCGGCGCAACACGGGATATCTGTGACGCAACGCCGTGAGCTTGCGCGTGAAGCGGATCAGCGCCTGGCCGCGCCGCGAATCTGCGACCTTCCAGTCGACCCAGCTGATCTCGTTGTCCTGGCAGTAGGCGTTGTTGTTGCCTTTTTGGGTGCGGCCGAATTCGTCCCCGCCCAGCAGCATGGGCGTGCCTTGCGATAGAAGCAGCGTTGCCAGCATGTTGCGGATCTGCCGCTCGCGGAGTCGGTTGATCTCCCGGTTCTTCGTCGGCCCCTCGGCACCGCAATTCCAGGAACGGTTGTCGGAAGTGCCGTCCTTATTGTCTTCGCCGTTGGCCTCGTTGTGCTTCTGGTCGTAGCTCACGAGATCGTTGAGCGTGAAGCCGTCGTGCGCGGAGATGAAGTTCACCGAAGCCCAGGCGCGGCGGCCCTCGCGATCGTAGACGTCGCCCGAGGCGCAGAGTCGCGGCGTCAGCGTATTGGCCGGCGCCTGTCCCCGCCAATAGTCGCGCACGGTGTCGCGGAACTTGTCGTTCCATTCGGCCCAGCCGGGCGGGAAGCCGCCGACCTGGTAGCCGCCGGGGCCGCAGTCCCACGGTTCGGCGATCAGCTTCACGCTGCTCAGCACCGGGTCCTGGCCGACGGCCTTCAGGAAGCCACTCTGCTCGTCGAAGCCGTTGGGCTCGCGCGCCAGGATCGTGCCGAGGTCGAAGCGGAAACCGTCGACATGCATTTCTTGCGCCCAGTAGCGGAGCGAATCCGTCACCATCTGGATGACGCGCGGATGGCTCAGGTTGACGGTATTCCCTGTGCCGGTGTCGTTGATGTAGTGGCGCTTTTTGTCGGGCAGGAGCCGGTAGTAGCTCGCATTGTCGATGCCCTTGAAGCTGAGCGTCGGCCCGCGCTCGTTGCCCTCGGCGGTGTGGTTGTAGACCACGTCGAGGATCACCTCGATGCCGGCATCGTGGAAGCGGGCCACCATCTCCTTGAACTCGCGCAGGCTATTGGCGACGTCTGACGCATAGCGCGGATCGGGGGCGAAGAAGCCGATCGTGTTGTAGCCCCAGTAGTTCACCAGCTTCTTGTCGAGCAGGTAGTTGTCGTTGATGAACGAGTGCACGGGCAGGAGCTCGACCGTCGTGACCCCCAGCGACTTGATGTAGTCGACGACGGGACGGCTGCCGAAACCGGCATAGGTCCCCCGGATCGGTTCGGGCACCTTGGGATTGAGCTTGGTGAGGCCTTTCACATGGGCCTCGTAGATCACCGTGTGGTTCCACGGCACACGCTGGCGGCCGGGTTCGCCCTGCCAGTCGAAATCCGGATCGACGACGACGCATTTGGGCATGAAGGGTGCACTGTCACGCTCGTCGAAGGTCGTGTCGTCGCCTGACTCCATCTTGTAACCGAAGACGGCAGGGTCCCAGAACAGCCGGCCCGCATGTGCGCGGGCATAGGGATCGAGCAGGAGCTTGTTCGGATTGAAGCGATGTCCGGCATCGGGCTCGTAGGGCCCATGCACGCGATAGCCATAGAAGGTCGCTGGCCCGACATCCGGCAGATAGCCGTGGAATATCTGGTCGGTGTATTCCGGCAGCTCGATCCGGCCGGTCTCGGTCTTGCCTGTGCTGTCGAACAGGCAGATCTCGACTTTGGTCGCATGGGCGGAAAAGAGGGCGAAGTTGGTGCCTTTGCCGTCCCAGGTCGCCCCGAGCGGATGGGGCAATCCTTCCTTGAGAGTCCTGGGGTCGACCGGCGCCATTGGCTGAGGCAACGCCTCGGCGCGGCGGATGTTCCTCGCGGTCGCCGCTCAGTCCACGGGATAGATGCCGTGCAGGACCTTGTCGAAATGGTCTTCGATCGCGGCCGTGCAGCCGCAGGAGATCGTCCGTAGCTTCGCCTCGTCGACGATGATCAGCCGGCCGCGCCGGGTGTCGATCACGCCCTGGCGGCGCATCTCGCCGATCACGCGGCTCACGAAGCTGCGGCCGACGCCCAGCATCTCGGCGAGCTGCTCCTGGGTCAGCGCCAGCTCCTCCTCGCCGGTGCGCGCAAGACCGGCCAGCAGGAGCTTGGCGGCGCGCTGCTTGACCGTGTGCCGGGCATTGCAGACGGCGGTCTGGAAGATCTGCGCCATCAGGCAGTCCGAGTAGCGCGCGAACCAGTGACGCAATGCGATCGATTGCACCTTCGCCTGCTCGAGTGCCGACGTCTTGATCCGCACGAACCGGCCGGGCGCGCGGACGACTGCCGTCGAATAGGCAGGCAGGTGGCCATTCGAGACGATGCCGCCGATCGCGCCTTCCCGGCCGATCTGCGCGACATCCATGACCTCGCCACCCTCGGCTTCGAGGCAGAAGGCAGCAGACGCGGCGCCGAGTGGGAACCAGGTGTCGATGACGTCGTCGCCCGCACGATGCAGCAGGGCGCCGGCAGGCAGGTCGATCGCCATCATCTGCAGGCTCAGACGGTCACGATCCTCGTCGATCAGTACCGAGAGGAGGCCGTTCTGGGCCAGATCGGCCTTTGTCGGAGTGGTCATGGGTTTCCCTCTAGCTCACGTAGCAACGCACAGAGCGTCCACTTGTGCACGGACGGCGCTAATTTATTCCGCTATTCCGGCACGTGTCCGTGCCTCCTCCCATCGACCTCGCGGAGCGTTTCCTCCTGGTCGTCGAAGACCAGTTCCTGATCGCCAAGGATCTCGAGGAAATGCTGCTCACCCTGGGCGCACGCAAGGTGAAGCTGGAGATGAACATCGGTGCGGCGCTGATCTCGCTGCAGGACGAACAGCCCGACATTGCCTTGCTCGACTACAAGCTCGGCGCCGGCACCGTCGAGCCGCTGGCCGACGCACTGCAGGCTCGCAACATCCCGTTCATCTTCATCACCGGCTACAACGATTCGCAGGCAATCACGGCACGGTTCCGCAACGTGCCGCTGGTGCGCAAGCCGATCGATTTCGATTCGGTTTCCGCAGCGCTCAGGGCGGCGCTGGCCGGGGTTTAGCCGCTACGGCGCGAAGCGGCGCAGCACCTGGCCAGGGCGGCTCTTGGGATCGGCGCAGAAGCCCTTTTCGTTCGTGACGTGCTGGCCGTTGATCCAGACGCCGTGGAGGCCGATCGCGCTTGCGGTCAGGCGCGCCGCCCCCGAGGGGAGATCGTGCGCGCGCCGCTTGGGGCCGCGGGCCACGCTCTTCGGGTCGAACAGCATCAGGTCGGCGGCATAGCCTTCGCGCAGGAAACCGCGGCCTTCGATACCGAACAGCGTGGCCGGCTGGCCGGTGAGGCGATGCACGGCCTGCGGCAGGTCGAGCACGCCGAGATCGCGCGTCCAGTGACCCATCAGATGCAGGCCAAAGCCGGCGTCGCAGAAGAACGTCAGGTGCGCGCCCGCATCGGACAGCGAGATATGCGTGTTGGGATCGGCCAGGATCTTGCCGACCTCCTTGTCATCGTTATGCAGCAGCTGCGCCACGAACAGCGTGTCGAGGTTCTCCGACAGCGCCATGTCGAGGATGCAGTCGAGCGGGTCCTTGCCGGCCTGCCGGGCGATGTCGGCCAGGGTTGCGCCTTCGAGCTTGCGGTTCTCCTCCTTCGCCGTCTCGACGACGAACAGCTTGTTCCATTCGCTGTTGAACAGCAGGCGGCCGCGCCGCTCCTGCAGCTCGTTGCGGACGGAGGCGCGCCAGGCAGGATCGTTGTAGATCTTCTTGAGCTCGGCCGGACCGTGCGCTGCCATCGCCGGTTTCCACGCCTGCATGCTCTCGAACAGGTACGGGCTCTTGAAGGTGAAATCCATGCTGAGCGGGCAGGCCGAGGTCTGGGCGATCAACTTGTGGCCGCGCGAGCGCGCCGCGTTCACCTCGTCGAGGGTAGTGAAGGCGCGCGCCGGGTTGGTGTTGGAATGGAACAGCGCGGCGATCAGCACCGGGCGCCCGGACTCCGCGGCGATCTCCTCGAGGTAGGAGATCGAGGTCATGCTGCCCTTGGTCAGCATGTAGAGGCCGCGGCCGCTGTCGGCCATGGCCTTGACCAGCGCGCGCAGCTCCTTGTCGTCGGCGAGACGCGAGGGCATCGGCGTGCCGCCTTCGCCGTTGTGCGCCTCGGCGGTCGAGGAGGCGAAGCCGACGGCGCCGGCTTCCATCGCCTCGCGCACGAGGTTGGCCATCTGGGATATCTCGGCGTCGGTCGCGGTGCGTTCGGTTGCTTCCTCGCCCATCACGAAGGTCCGGATCGCCGAGTGGCCGGCGTAGCAGGCCACGTTGGGACCGACGCCCTGCTTCTCGAGCATGTCGAGATACTGCGGGAAGCTCTCGAAGCCCCATTGGATGCCGGCGCGCAGCGCATCGAGCGACATGCCCTCGACATGCGTCAGGTGCCGCATGGTGAGGTCGCGATCCTTGGCCTTGCAGGGCGCGATGGTGAAGCCGCAATTGCCCAGCACTGCCGTGGTGACGCCGAGCGAGGGCGAGGGATCGACGAAGGCGTCCCAGGTGATCTGCGCATCGTAGTGCGTGTGGCCGTCGATGATGCCCGGGGCGAGCGCGAGGCCGTCGGCCTTCACCGTCTCCTTCGCTGCTCCGAGCCTGGAGCCGATGGCGGCGATCTTGCCGTCGGTCACGCCCAAGTCGGCGTGCACAGGCTGGCTGCCTGCACCGTCGTGGATCTCTGCGTCTTTGATGACGAGATCGAACATGGCCATTTCCTCCGTTGCCGCCAATGTTAGTCTTCACCGGGGAAAAGGGAACGGGGAGACGCATGGCAGAATTGAAGCGTCGCGGATTTATGGCCGCTGCGGCGAGCCTTGCTCTCGCACCGCGGCTCGCACGGGCCGACACCTTTCCGTCCAAGGCGGTGCGCATCATCGTGCCCTATCCGCCGGGTGGCGGCACCGACATCGTGGCCCGGCTGGTCGGCCCGCGGCTCACCGAACGCTGGAAGCAGACGGTGATCATAGAGAACAAGGCCGGCGCCAGCGGCATCGTCGGCAGCGAGGTCGTGGCCCACGCGCCGCCCGACGGTCACACGCTGATGATCATGACCGGCGCGCACACGGTGAACCCCGTCACAACCAAGCACCTGCCCTACGACACGGAGAAGGATTTCACGCCCATCACCACGGTGGCGGCGAGCCCTCTGGGATTGATCGGCTCGGTGAGGGCCGGCATGGACAGCATGGCAAAGTTCATCGCCGCCGCGCGCCAGCCCGCCGGCATCCAGTTCGGCAGCAGCGAGAACACGACGCGTCTTGGCGGCGAGCTGTTCCGCCTGCGCAGCGGGCTCAAGATGGAGAACGTCGCCTACAAAGGCGCGGCACCGATGATGCAGGACCTTGTCGGCGGCCACATCCCGGTGGCCTTCAGCACGCCTCTCTCGACCATGTCGCACCATCGCGCCGGCACCGCGCGCATCCTGTCGATCGCGAGCAACAAGCGCCTGCAGGTGATCGCCGATGTGCCGACGATGGAAGAGGCCGGCATCAAGGGCGTCATCCAGCAGAACTGGTTTTCCATGTTCGGGCCGGGCGGCATGCCGCCGGAGCTGGCGAAGCAGATCCAGAGCGACGTCGCCGCGGTGCTGGCCGAGCCCGACACGCTTGCCAAGATCCACGATCTCGGCGCCGAGCCGGGTGGCGAGCCGCCAGACGTCTTCGCCCGCCAGGTCCATGAGGAGATCGCGATGTGGACCGCAGTCGCCAAGGAAGCGGGGATCGAACCCGAGTGAAGGGCTGGGCACTCCTCTCGACGATCCTTCTGACGCTGCTCGCGGCGTCGGGCGTTCAGGCGGAGAGTGTGCACTTCCCGAGCGTGGCGACCGGTCCGGCCCCCGGGGGACCCGAGATCACCGCGACACTTTATCGGCCGGCCGGAGAGGGGCCTGCTCCGGCGATCGTGCTCGCCCACACCTGTGCCGGCATGAACGCTCATACGCAACTCTGGGCCAAGCGGCTGACTGACTGGGGCTATGTCGTGCTGGCGCCCGACAGTTTCAAACCGCGCGGTGTCAGCAACGTCTGTGCGCATGGCAACGTGGTGACTGCCAACCAGCGCGTCGCCGACATGAGGGGCGCGCTCGACTTCCTGGCGACGCTTCCTTTCGTGCAGCACGACCGTATCGGCCTGATCGGCCACAGCCATGGCGGCTGGACGGCGATGCGCGCGGCGCAGGAGCCCTATCATCTGGCCGCGCATGGCCTGCGCGCTGTCGTGGCCTACTACCCGGCGTGTCAGGCGGCCTTCGATACGGAGGTCGATGTGCCTCTGCTGATCCTGATCGGCGACAAGGACGACTGGACCATCGCCAACAATTGCCGCCGCCTGCAGGCCGCGGGCTTCACGCGGCCGGAGCTGGTGCAGGCGGTCTATTATCCGAACGCCTATCACTCGTTCGACATGCCGGCACCGCCGCGCTCCTACGAGAACCACCACCTTGCCTACGACGCCGATGCGGCAAAGGACGCGGAAGCACGGACGAAGGCCTTCTTCGCGAGATATCTCACTCCACGGTGATGTGCGTCTGCCTGTCGAGATCGCGCCATTGGTCGAGCTCACGGGAGATCAGCGCGCGGAACTCGGCGGGCGTGCTGCCGGCGGGCTCGACACCATCCTTGTCGAAGCGCGCCAGGATCTCCGGCTGGCTGGCGGCACGTTTCATCGCGGCGGCGAGCTTGTCGACGATCGCCTGCGGTGTCGCCGCGGGAACGACCAGCCCCATCCAGAGATAGCCTTCGTAGCCCGGCAGGCCGGTCTCGGCGACGGTGGGCACGTCGGGAAGCTGCTTCAGCCGTCTCGAGGACGTGACGGCCAACGCGTTCAGCTTCTTCTGGGTGATGAAGGATTGTGCGGTCGTGTAGTTGTCGAGCTTGGCCTGGACCTGCCCCGCCACGAGGTCGGCCAGCGCCGGCGCGGCGCCGCGATAAGGCACGTTGGTCACCTGCATGTGCTCCTTCAGCATCAGGTATTCCATCGTGATGTGCGGAAGCGTGCCGTTGCCGGCATGGCTTACATTGATCTTGCCGGGATTGGCGCGGGCGTAGGCGACGAAGCCCTTGTAGTCGGTGACGGGCAGCGACGGATGGCTGACCAGCAGCATCGGCACCTGGCCCACGACCGAGATGGGCGTGAAGTCCTTCTCCGTGTCGTAAGGCAGCGATTTGCGGAAGACGGCGTTGATCGTGTGGCCGGGCGTGGTGAACAGGATCGTGTAGCCGTCGGCCGGCGCCTTGGCGACGATCTCCGTCCCGATCACGCTGCCGGCGCCCGCCTTGTTGTCGACGATTACCTGCTGGCCGAACTCGGCACTGAGCCGTTCGGCGATGAGGCGCGCCACCACGTCGGTCACGCCGCCCGCCGGAAAGGGCACGACCATGCGGATCGGCCGGTCGGGATATTCGGCGTGCGCCGCCGCCGCGAAGGAAACGAGCAGGGCGGCGGCGAGAGCGAGAAGGCGAGGGCGCATGCCGCAGAGTGCGGATTCAAGCGACCCTACGGCAATGGGGTCAGTGTGCGCCTGCGAGACCCATCTGCCGGCAAAGCAGCACCAGCGTCTCGTAGATGACATGGGCGCAGAGATGGGCGGCCATGCCGTTCACGTCCTGCGGCGGGCTCACCGTGTTCACGTCCACCGCCACGATATTGAGGTCGGTGAGACAGCGCAGCAAATCGATGCCTTCGCGTGCGCTCAGGCCGCCCCACGACGGCGTGCAGACGCCGGGGGCGCAAGACGGATCGAACACGTCCATGTCGAAGCAGAGATAGACCGGTCGCTTGCCGACCTTGTCGCGGAATTCGGCCATGCGCTGGGCGAAGCCGCCGCGGATCAGCTCGTCGATGGAGACGACTTTATAACCGAGGCTCATCGCGCGCGGCACGACGCCCTGGGCGTAGGTCGTCGAGCGGATGCCGACATGCCAGGAGAATTCGGGGTCGACGAGGCCTTCCTCGGCGACATGCGTGAACTGGGTGGCGGAGTTGTACTTTTCCTCGGTGCCGTAGGGATACGAGTCCGTGTGCGAATCGATATGGAGCGCCGCCATCTTGCGGTACTTCTTTCCGACAGCACGCGCGACTGGGACGGTCACCGAGCCGTCGCCACCGATCGTGATCGGCACGGCGCCCGCCTGCACGATGCGGTCGACCGCCTGCTCGGTGCGCTCGAAGGCGTCGACGATCTTGCTGGGCGTGAGCTTGACGTTGCCGCAATCGACCAGCCCGAGCGCCGTTACCGGATCGAAGTCCGCGTTGGTTGGGTTGAAGCGGCGCATCAGCGCCGATTGCTGGCGCACCGAATCGGGGCCGCCGCGCGCGCCGATGCGCATGTTCGTGCCGCAGTCGAACGGGATGCCCAGGATCGCGGCCTTGTTGTTCGGGCCGGGCCGGCCGTAGGGCGCGCCCATGAAGGTCATGGGCAAGGTGAAGAGATCGGCGTCGGAAAGCTTGTCCATGGTCATTGTCCCGCGGAAAGGAAATCGAAGGCGACGAGAGTGTGGATCTTGGCGACGGCGAGCAGCTCGTCGACCAGAACGTACTCGTCCGCGCCGCCCATGTTGAAAGGCGTGAGGCCGAGCACGACGGTCGGCACGCCCGCCGGCCGGTACCAGCGCGAATCGGAGCCGCCGACCCGCATGTTCACGGCCGGCGCCTCGCCCAGCACTTCCTGGGCGACCTTGGCCGTGCGCATGACGATCTCGTCGTCCGGTGGTGTGAAAGAGGGTTCGAAGCGGCGGATCGCGCGCCAGCTGATGCCCTCCAGCGGCTTCAGCCATTCGTCGAGCCTGGCCACCAGAATGTCGGTCGTCATGCCGACCGGCAGCCGGATGTCGGCGCGGGCGATGGCATGCGTCGGCACGAGGTTCGGCGAGGTGCCGCCTTCGATCGTGCCGATGTTCACGGTTACACGCTGCAGCGTCTCGGATTCGCCCGCTCCTGACAAAGGCTCGGAGATCGCCCTGGCTTGGGCGATGGCGGCGGTCACGACCGGCGGCGCCTGGAACGGCACGGTCTCGAGATCCTTCAAGCGGTCGAGGGCGGTGCGCAGGCGGTCGATGGCGTTGGTGCCGCGATGGACATGCGCGCCGTGGGCGGGCGACCCCGTTGCCTCGATCTCGACCCAGAGCAGGCCCTTCTCGCCGAAGCGCACGACCTTGGGCGAGCCCACGTCGCCGCAGATATTGGCGTCGCCCCTGGTATGCGGCAGATGCTGCAGCATCCAACCGGTGCCGAGCGAGCCCATGTTCTCCTCGTCGCCGGCGAAGGTGAGCACGATCTCGCCGGACCAGGCATGCCTGTTCTCGGCGAGCAATCTGGCGGCCAGAAGCGAGCAGGCCATGCCGCCCTTCATGTCGCTGACGCCGCGGCCATAGAGCTTGCCGTCCCTCAGCACGCCGCCCAGCGGCGGCACCGTCCAGGGCAGCTGCTCCAGGATCGGGAAGGTATCGAGATGACCGTTGAAGATCAGGCGGCGACCGGGTTTGCCGCTCCTGATGCGGCCGATCAGGCTTTTCACGCGCGGCGCGGGCTCGATCACCTCGACCTCGATGCCGGGGATCTCGCGCAGCAGCGCTTCGGCGACCGCGGCGATCTCCTCGGTGTCGCTCGGCGGGTTGGGCGAGGCGACGGCGACCAGCCGCTGCGTCACGGAGATCAACTGATCCAGCGAGCCCGCGACCTGGCGGGCCAGTTCAGCACGGATATCGGTCATTCTATCGGCTCTGCAGGCGGCGTTCCCACCAGCGGATGCCCATGGCGAGCGGCCAGCAGATCAGGAAGTAGACAACGGCGATGAAGGTGAAGGTCTCGAGCGGCCGGAAGTTGGTGGCGCTGAGTTCCATGCCGCGCCGCGTGATCTCGCTCACCGAGATGACGGCGCCAAGCGAGGAGAACTTGATCAGCTGCACGAAGTTGGAGGCAAGCGGCGGCAGGGTCGCGCGGATGGCTTGCGGCAGCACGATGCGCGTGAAGTTCTGCAGGGGCGAGAGGCCCAGCACCTGCGCCGCCTCCGAATGGCCGCGCGGCACTCCCTGGATGCCCGAGCGATAGACCTCGGCGATGAAGGCGCCCTGGTAGAGCGAGAGGCCAATGATCAGCGCCGGCAGCGATTCGATGCGGACGCCGAAGACGATGGGCAGCACGTAGTAGACCCAGAGGAGCTGCACCAGGATCGGCGTGTTGCGGATGATCTCGCCGAAGGTCACGCCGATCCAGCGGGCTGGCGGGAACTTCGACGTGTCGAGAAGGGCGATGATCAGTCCCGCGACCATCGCCAGCACCAGCGTGATCGCGGAGATGATCAGGGTCATCTGCAACCCCGACATCAGGAAGTCGAAGTTGCTGCCGAAGACCGTGTCCCAGCGGAACTGGTACTTGAACATCTAAGGCGCCATGCCCTAGGGAGCCACGATCGGGCCGAGCTTGTTCTTCTCGGCGTACTTCTTCAGCCGTCCGTCCATCTTGATCGTGTCGACGAACAGATTGATGTAGTTCAGCCAGATCTGGTCGCCCTGCGGCACGACATAGGCGTAGGGTGTGACGGCGAGCTTCTCCTTGGGCGTCACGTAGGCTGCCCAGTCGTACTCGTCGGTGACCTTGATGGCGGTCGGGAAGTCGGTCATGTCGACATCGACGCGGTTGGCGACCAGCTCGGCCTCGCGCGTGTTGGGTGGCGCGATCGACACGACCTCGGCGTTCTTCATGTAGTCCTTCATGAAGGGCTCGATGTAGCTGCCGAGTGACACGGCGACCTTGATGCCCTTCTTGTCGATGTCCTCCCACGTCTTGATCGGGCCGTCCTTGCGCACGACAGCGTAGATGTTGGTCACGAGATAAGGATGCGAGAACTCGACCGCCTGAGCGCGCTTCAGGGTCGCGCCAACGCCGAACATGCCGATCTCGCACTTGTTCGCCTGCAAGTCGGCGATGAAGCTGCCGAAGCTCGTCTCGACGATCTCGAGCTTGGCGTCGAGTTCCTTGGCCAGCTCCTTGGAGAGATCGGCGTCGATGCCCTCGATCACGCCCGTCTTCGGATTGCGATAGGAGATCGAGTAGTAGAGCGGGAATTGGCAGACCCGGAGCTTGTGGTTCTTGGTCACCTCGAACAGCCGCGATTGCGTCTGCTGCGCCTCGGCCGGCAGCGCGGCCATTGCGAGACCGGCGATCATCGCCGCTCCCAGTAACGTCTTCACACCCATGTTCAGCCTCCCTTGCTTCCCCGTCACTCTTCGAATTGCTGCAGGAAGCGCTGCGCGCGCTCCGTCTTCGGCGCCTCGAAGAAGGTCGCCCCCGGCGCCTCCTCGACGATCTCGCCGCGATCCATGAACACGGTGCGCGTGCCGACATGGCGCGCGAAGCCCATCTCGTGCGTGACCACCAGCATGGTCATGCCCTCGGCCGCGAGCTGGCGCATGACCAGCAGCACTTCGCGGCGCAGCTCGGGATCGAGCGCGCTGGTCGCCTCATCGAACAACAAAACCTTGGGCGACATGGCGAGCGCCCGGGCGATCGCCACACGCTGCTGCTGGCCGCCCGAGAGGCGCGTCGGATAGGCGTCGCGCTTGTCGAGCAAATCGACCTTGGCCAGCAGCGTCTCGGCAATGGCGATCGCCTGGTCCTTGGGCATCCTTTTCACGCGCACCGGCGCCTCGATCAGGTTCTCGATCACCGACATGTGCGGCCAGAGATTGAAGTGCTGGAAGACCATGCCAATGTCGGAGCGCACGGCGCGCGCCGCAGACTTCACCGGCTTTTCCTGCTGGGGCGTGGAGATGGTGGCGTCCTGCATCACGATGCGACCTTCGCTCGGCGTCTCCAGGAGGGCGAGGCAGCGCAGCAAGGTCGTCTTGCCCGAGCCCGAGGGGCCCACGACGCAGACGACGTCGCGCTCCATCACCGGCAGCGACACGCGCGTCAGGACCTGATGGTCACCGAACTTCTTGCTGATGCCGTCGGCCAGGATGATGGGGGTGGAAGCCATGTCACAGCATAAGCAAATCCTATGCCGTCCGACAATGCGGCAGGTTGTTGGCCGATTCTTTGCAAGAAAGCCCCAAGGAACGCTATAAGTCATTGATAACGGATTTTTATAGTCCATGGACGTCAAGCTTCTGGAGGCCTTCCGGGCCGTGGTCGATACCCGCTCGGTGACGGCGGCAGCGCAGGCCATGGGCCTCACCCAACCCGCCGTTTCGAGCCAGATCGCCAAGCTCGAGGAGACGGTGGGCTTCTCGCTGTTCGAGCGCTCGGGCGGGCGGCTGAAACCGACGGCCGAGGGCATGCTCTTCTATGCCGAAGCGCGCCGCGTGCTGGGCGAGGTCGATCGGCTGGCGACGACGACGGCGCAGATTCGCACCGGCCAGTCGGGCAGGCTGGTGATCGCGAGCCATCCGTCGGCCGCGATCTCGCTGCTGCCCTCGCTGGTGGCGACGTTCCTGGAGCAGCGGCCCGGCGTGTCGGTGCGCCTGATCTCGCGCCATTCCGATGTGGTGAGCCAGCTTCTGCCGAGCGAGAGCTTCGACATCGGCATCGCCGAGCTGCCGCTCGACGAGACCGACGTGAAGCTCACCAAGTATCAGATGCGTTGCGTCGCCATCCTGCCGCCGCGTCATCCGCTGGCGCAGCGCAAGGTGTTGACGCCGAAGCTGCTGGCCGAGCATCCCATGGTGATGCCGGCGCGCTCGCATCAGGTGCCCAACCGCATCTTCGCGACCTTCGCCGCGGCCGGTGCGCAGATCAACGCCGTGGCCGAAGCCGAGTTCTTCGCAAGCCTGTGCGCGCTGGTGGCGGCGGGCACCGGCTGGTCGCTGGTCGATCCGCTGTCGGCCGCGAGTTTCGCCCATCTCGGCCTGGTCGTGCGGCCCTTCGAGCCCGCGATCGTCTACGAGATCGGCGCCTTCCATCGCCGCGACCGCGAGCCCTCGCTGCTCGCTGCCGCTTTCCTCGAACTGCTGGATGAAAAGCTGAACCGATGACCGATTACCGACTGGATGCGGCCGTCGCCGCCAGGCTCGCCGCCGATCCCGATCTGTGGCGCGACTTCAACGACATCTGCGACACGGGCGGCCGGCTCGCCGGCACCGAGAGCGAGAAGAAAGCCTTCGCCCTGCTGCGCGAGCGGGTGAAGGCGGCCTCGCCCGCCAACTCTGGCCGTTCGATCCCGGTGCCTTATGGCGGCTGGCGCGCCAGGAAGGCGACGCTGAAGCTCGCCGACGGCACGATGGCCAAATGCCATCCGCTGGTGCGCTCCATCGCCACGGCGAGGGAAGGGCTCACGGCCGAAGTGATCGATCTCGGCCGCGGCACGCCCGACGAATTCGCCGAGCATGCCAGGGAGATCAAGGGGCGTATCGTGCTGGCACGGCATGAGCTGATGTTTGCGGCCGGCACAATCCATCGTCGCCGCAAATACGACATGGCCCGCGAACACGGCGCCGTCGGCTTCCTGATCGCAGGGCCGCAGCCCGGCCATGTCGTGACCGGCTCGTCGGGCCGCATGGGCGGCGACGGCATTCCCGGCCTCGGTATCCCGCCGGAAGTCGCCGCACGCCTTGCGCGGACGGCAGCCGGCTGGCCGTCGGTCACCATGACCATCGAGACCGAAGAGGGCCCGGCCGAGACCGAGACCTTGATGTACGACTACCCCGGCGCGACCGACGAATGGGTCGTGCTGTCGGCGCATGTCGATGGCCACGATCTTGCGGAGTCCGCGATGGACAATGGCACCGGCCTTGCCTCGGTGCTGGCGGTGACGCGCGCGCTTTCTCCGCATGTCTCCAAGTATCGTCGGGGCCTGCGCGTGATGTTCTTCTCGGTCGAGGAATGGGCGCTCACCGGCTCGGCACAGTACGTGCAGTCCCTGGACGAAGTCGCGCGCGGGAAGATCGCGCTCAACGTGAACCTCGACTCGGTGGCGGGCAGCACGAACCTCGCAGCGCTCACCAGCGGCTATGGCGGCGTCGAACCGTTTCTGCTCAAGGTCGCGGAGGAGAATGGCCAGTCGGTGCGCACGGTGCGGCCGCTGATGACCAACTCCGATCACGCCAACTTTGCGCAAGGCGGTATCCCGGCGATCCGCCTGGTCGCGGGCTTCGACGACCCAACCGCGCATCTGCACAAGGTGCTGACGCCCGCCGACACGCGGGACAAGGTCGCGCAAGGCGAGCTGCGGCAGGCGACCCTGCTGACGGCCGCCTTCGTGGCGGCCGCCTGCAATGCCGATCCGCTGGAAGTCGCGAAATGGCGAGCTCGGTAGGGCGTTGGATCAACAACGTTTGATCGGCAAACATCCTCGGCTGTGGCACATGGCCGAGGACGGAACGTGGCCCCTCATCCGTCGCCATGGGCTCATGACCACGTCAGCTCTGCTCGATTTCCATGGCATCGACGGCGATCGCCGCTTCGACCTGGAAAGTCGACAGCGGCGGCAATCCATGCCCATCGGTCAAGGATTGCAGGGCGTGACGCTGCGCGATCAGAAACCGATGCCGGCGAGTGCCTTGGCAAAATGCCTGGACGATGGCCTGGCGCCGCAGGACTGGTATCGATTGTTGAATGGCCGATGTTTCTTCTGGCTTTCGGAAAAACGCTTGCAAGGCATGCTCGGCACATACCGTGATCGGCCGCATATCGTCCTGACTGTCGATACGGAATCGCTGGTGCGGAAGCATGCAGCGAGGATCGAACTCAGCAGGATCAACAGTGGTTACGCGCTGAGAGTGCCCGCACGGCGTGGGAAGAAGACGTTTCAAGCTATCGACGCCTACGTTCACTCCACCGTCGTCGAGCTGTGTGTCATTGGGGGCGTCCCCGATATTCGTCGACACCTCATTGCGGTTGAGCGCCGGCATGGCGCGCATATCCTCGAGACGCTCTGGAGACGTTCCTCGTCGCCTCGCGTTTGAATCAGGTCGACTTCAGGAATTTCAGCAGCAGCCGGTTCACCTCGTCCGGCTGTTCCTGCTGCACCCAGTGGCCGGCGCCGTCGACCATGTGGATTTCCTTCATGTTGGTGCAGGCGCTCTTCTGCATTTTCTCGAGCGCGCCGGGCGACTGGTAGTTGCCCCAGTCGCTGGCACCGGTGATGAAGGTCGAGGGCTGATCGATGGTACGGCCAGTGAAGGCCTCGTATTCGCGCATGACCAGACCGGTCGTGCGCACCCGATACCAGTTCATGCCGCCCTGGAAGCTCGTACGCGCGAACTCGTCGCTGTAGACCTTGAGGTCGGCCTCGGTGAGCCACTTGTTGTTCGCGATCTCGGCGGCCGACGGCATCTCCTTCGCCACGCCTTCCGCCATGCCTTCGGCAAGGTCCATGATGTAGTAGGTCGGCATCTTGGCCAGCTCTTCGGCGGTCCAGCCCTTGAGCTCGAACGGCTTGTTGGCTTTCCAGTCGGCACTCTTGTGGTGGTAGTAGGCGCGCAGGAAATTATGGATGCCCTGCCTGGCGTGCCACTGATTCTCGTTGGCCGGCCGCGTCGACTGATACCACTGGTAATGCTTGCGCGGCCGCGGCAGGGCGGCGAGCGCGGTATGGATATCGGGACCTTTCGGTTGCGGCTTGCCGTCGGTGTCGAACGGTATCGTGCCGATGCCACCGAATGGCGCGCTCATCAGCACCATGCGCTTGAAGATATCGGGCCGCACCAGCGCCAGGAACGAGGCGACGGCCGCACCGAAGTCGTGACCGACCACGGCTTCGACCGTGCGATGGCCGAGGGCATAGAGGATTCCGATCTCGTCGCGCAGCAGATTGAGGAAGCGGAAGCCGGAGAGATCGGCATCGTAGTCCGTGGTGCTGCCCGAGGTGCGGCCATAGCCGCGATGGTCAGGCGCGATGGCGTGATAGCCCGCGGCGCCCAGCGCCGGCAGGATCTTGCGCCAGCTCCAGGCGAGCTCTGGATAGCCGTGCAGCAGCAGCACGGCCGGCCGGCCCTTGGTCTCGTAGCCCGATTCCAGGATGTGGACGTCGGCGAGGCCATTGATGTCGTGGAGGATGCGGCTGCGAATGCCGGCGGGAAGAACGGAAGAAGGGAGCGGCTCCATGCCTCTTCATTCCCACAAAAGAAGACGGCCGGGCAAGATTGCCCGGCCGCTTCGCGGTCCGTCGTTGCCCAGAGGTTTCGTTAAGGCACGTAGCGGATCACGTAACCGTTCTGATCGAGCAGGTTGCCGTCGCGGTCATAGCGGAAGCCGTACGGGTCCACCGACACGGCGACGTGCGGCCGCTCCTGAATCACCACCGGCTCGGCCGTATAAGCGGCGGCCGTCGTGCCCCTATCGACCTGGTTGCTCACGCACCCCTTGTAGCCGAGACTCTGCGGCGAGAGACCGTAGGACATGCAGGCGTTGTTCGCGTCACGCACCGATGCGGCCTCGCGATAGGCTGCTGCCGGCGCACCGTGATCGAAGGCGAAGGCGGCGCGATCGACGCACGTATTGTAGCCTGCCGAGTGGGGACCCACGCCCGCATCGAAGCAGGCGCGCTCGGCATGCGCCAGGGCATCACCGGACTGCGCGTTGGCTGCCACCAGCGGCACGGCCGCGAGAGTAAGACCGCCCAGTGCAGCGAAGATGACGTTCTGACGAGACATTTGAACTCCTCCTTGGGCGCTCTGAGCGCTTGCCGGAAAAACGCGGGAAACTTCGATCCGGTTGCCGGTGGGTTAGGGCAATTCCGTGGCGTCACAAATGCCCTATTTCTGTCATCGTTCAACTTTCCGGTTGAACGTTCCGTTGCAGCGTATATGTTCAACCATATGGTTAAACAACTCGATCGCGTATTTTCCGCTCTCGCCGATCCGACGCGTCGAGCCATGCTGCGCCAGCTCGCGAACGGCGAGCGCACAGTGGGCGAACTCGCCGAACCCTTCGACATGTCGTTCGCCGCGGCAGCCAAGCATGTGAAGGTGCTGGAGCAGGCGGGACTGTTGCGCCGCCGCATCGAAGGGCGCGCGCATCGCTGCCGCATCGAAGCGGGACCTCTCGCGCAGGCTGATCGTTGGCTCGCCTACTACGAACGATTCTGGAACCTGCGCCTCGATGCGCTGGAGCACGCCATCGCACGCCACAACAGGAAAAGGAGCCGCAAATGAAGGACCCCGCCACCATCCTCTCGCCGACGGAACTACGCTTCGAGCGGCTGCTGCCCGGCCCCATCGAGACCGTCTGGGCGTTCCTCACCGATTCAAGGAAGCGCGGCGAATGGTTCGCGTCGGGCCCGATGGAGATGCGCGTGGGCGGCACGCTGGAGCTCAACTTCAAGCATTCGGATCTTTCCCCCAACAAGGCGCCGCCGCCGGAACGCTTCCTGGAAATGGACGCCAAGGGGCATCGCGCGACGGAAACCGTCACCGAGATCGACCCGCCGCATCACCTCGCTTTCACCTTCCACAATTCGGAAGTGGTCTTCGATCTCACACCGAAGGGCGACAAGGTCCTGCTGGTGCTCACGCATCGCAAGCTGCCGAGCCGCAAGGATATGCTGGGCGTCGCCGGCGGCTGGCAATGCCATTTGGAGATCCTTACAGAAAAGGCCCACGGGCGGGTCCCGCGGGCCTTTTGGGATGTCTTTCGCGAAGTCGACGGTCAGTACCACTCGCGGATACCGGAGTAACGCTGCCTACTGCGGCGCCTCGGCGACGTTCTCGCCGCTGGTGTCGTTACCCAGGATCAGGAGCTGGTTGCGCGCATCGACCTCGCGGTCGACGCACGCGCGATAGCCCATGGTCTCCGGCTGCAGGCCCGACTCAAGGCACGATTCGCGGGCTTCGCTTGCCGCCTTGGCGAGCTGCTGGGCCAAAGCGGGTTCGCCCCACTCATAGGCGCGTGTCACCTGCGACAGACAGACTTCCCACGCCGCCGACTTGGGCTGCATGCCCTGATCGCGGCAAGCGATCTCGGCACGACCTTGGGCGGGGACGGGCTTATAAGGCGGGGCAGCAAGGGCGGTCGCGGCCACGGCAATGCCACCGATGGCGACGGCCGCGATGAATCCGAGACGGATCATGTACTCCTCCAACAAACTGCGCATGAGACAAACGCTGCGTGGCTCATCCCGGTTGCCGTGATTTCGTCACTGTGGTTGGCTGAGACCGGTGTCTTTGAAGCCGGTAGTGCCTTGAAAAAGCTTGAAATTCTCTGGCGGTGGGCTCGCGGCCAGACGATCCGCCATCGCGTTCAACTGGCACTCAGCCTGCGGGTAACCATCGCCGCAGTGCTGTCCCTGGTGATCGCCCAGGCAGCCAACCTGCCGCTTCCGCTCTGGGCAGTGCTCACTTCCATGATTGTGACCCAGATGAGTGTCGGCCGTTCCCTCAAGGCGACTTGGGACTATCTCAAGGGCACTTTGGGAGGCGCGGTCTATGGCGGCTTGGTCGCCGTCACCATCCCGCATGGCACCGAACTGTCACTGCTTGGCGTGCTGTTGCTTGCCGTGGCGCCGCTCGCGCTGTTCGCGGCTATTCGCCCGAACATGAACGTGGTGCCGATCACCGCCATCATCGTGCTGCTGGTGCCGACTTTCACCCATGCGAGTCCGCTCGATTCAGCCATCAACCGCGTGCTCGAGGTCGGACTGGGGGCGATCATCGGCCTGCTGGTGTCGTTCCTTGTGCTGCCGTCGAGCGCCCATCGCCAGATGCGCCAGGCCGCAGCGCGCGCGCTCGATCACATGGCCCGCGCATTGGCCAATCTCCTCGCCGGGCTGGATGCCGGTCTCGACTACGATGAACTGCATCGCCTGCAGGACGGCATCGGCGCCGCGCTGATCGAGATCAATACGATCGGCGCCGAGGCCGAGCGCGAACGCGCCGCGCGGTTGTCGTCGGAAGTCGATACCGGCCCGCTGCGCCGCACCTTGTTGCGCCTACGCCACGATCTCGTGATCGTGGGGCGCGCTGCCCTCACACCCTTTCCCGAGTCGCTCGCTCCGCGTCTTTCGCCCAAGTTGAAGGACGTCGCCGCATCGGCCTCGGCATACCTGCAGGCAAGTGGCACCGCGCTGCTGGTCGAGCTGGCGCCGGCATCGCTCGAGCCGTTCGAAAAGGTGCTGCTTGCCTACGACGCAGAGGTCGAGGCCTGCCGCAAGGATGGGCTGACGCGGCCATTGAGCGCCGATACGGCCGAGCGCTTCTTCGCGCTGGGCTTCGCCCTCGAACAGTTGCACCAGAACTTCATCGACCTGCAGCGTGTCGTCAGGGAATGGGCGCCTGAGACTCCGGCCTCCAACTAGTAGCTCTTCGGCAGGCCGAGAACGCGTTCAGCGACGTAGCAGAGGATGAGTTGCTCGCTGACCGGCGCGATGCGCGCGATCATGACCTCGCGCAGGAAGCGCTCGACGTGGAACTCCTTGGCATAGCCGTAGCCGCCATGCGTCAGGATTGCACGCTCGCAGGCTTCGTAGGCGGTACGGGCGCCGAGATACTTGGCGGAGTTCGCTTCCGCGCCGCATTCCTTGCCGTTGTCGTAGAGCCACGCCGCCTTGAAGGCGAGCAGGTTGGCCGCCTCGAGCTGCATCCAGCTCTCGGCCAGCGGATGCTGGATCGCCTGGTTCTTGCCGATCGGCCGGCCGAACACGATGCGCTCCTTGGCATATTGCGTGGCGCGGGCGAGGGCGGCCTTGCCGATGCCGATCGCCTCGGCGGCGATCAGCACGCGTTCGGGGTTCAGGCCGTGCAGAAGATAGTGGAAGCCCTTGCCTTCTTCGCCGATGCGGTCCTCCAGCGGCACCTTCAACCCGTCGATGAAGACCTGGTTGGTGTCGATGGCCTTGCGGCCCATCTTGTCTATCTCGGTGACTTCGATCTTGGAACGGTCGAAATCAGTATAGAAGAGCGACAGGCCGTCGGTCGGCTTCTTGCACTTGTCTTTCGGCGTCGTGCGCGCGATCAGCAGCATCTTGTCGGCGACCGAGGCCGTCGTCGTGAAGGTCTTCTTGCCGTGCACGATGTAACCGTTGCCGTCGCGCTCGGCTTTGGTATCGAGCGCCGTGGTGTTGAGGCCGGCGTCCGGCTCGGTGACGGCGAAGCAGCCCTTCACCTTGCCCTTGATGATGTCGGGCAGGATGCGCTTCTTCTGTTCCTCGGTGCCGAACACCACGACCGGATTGGGACCGAAGATGTTGAGATGGATCGCCGACGCGCCCTGCAGCGCCGCACCCGATTCAGCGACGGTCTGCATCAGCAGCGCCGCCTCGGTGATGCCGAGACCCGAGCCGCCATATTCTTCCGGCATGGCAATGCCCAGCCAGCCGGCATCGGCCATCGCCTTGTAGAAGTCGGACGGGAAGCCGCCTTCCTTGTCCTTTTTCAGCCAATACCTGTCGCCGAATTGCGCGCAGAGCTTGGCGACGCTGTCCTTGATCGCGAGTTGATCCTCGGTAAAGGCGAAATCCATACAGACACCTTTGTCATCCCGAGCCGGAGGCGAGGGATCTTTGAAGCAACAGGAAGGATCCCTCGCTACGCGCTCGGGATGACAATCATCTATTCGCGGCCAGCCAGCTCATCATGATGCGATTGAATTGCTCGGGGCGCTCGACGTTGGGCAGGTGGCGCGCATTGGCAATGCCCTCGTAGCGGCCGCCGGGAATCTTCGAGGCGATCAGCTTGTTGCGATCCGGCGGCGTGCCTTCGTCCTCGTCACCGCAGATCACCAGGGTCGGCGCCTTGATGGTCGAGAGGCGATCGAGATAGTCGAAGCTCTGGATCGCCGACATGCAGCCGACGGAGCCTTGGGGGCTGGTGCCGCTGATCGTGTCGCGAATCTCGGTCCAGCGCTGCGGGTTCAGCTTCTTGAACTCCGGCGTGAACCAACGGTCCATCGTGCCGTCGGCCAGGGCGGCGAGGCCCTTTGAGCGCACGACGTGCTTGCGCTCGTCCCAGGTTCCGGTCGAGCCGGGTGGCGTCGAGGGCTGGGTGTCGCAAAGGCAGAGCGAGGTGAGGTAGCCCGGGTTCGCCAAAGCGAAGCCTTGGCCGATCATGCCGCCGATCGAGAGCCCTATGTAGTGGATCTTCTTGATGCCCAGCACGTCGAGCGCGCCCTTCACGTCACCCGCAAGCTGATCCATCGTGTAGTCGCCGTCGACCGGCGCGCTGCCGCCATGGCCGCGCATGTCGAGCCGCAGCACGCGATAACCGGCGCCCAGCAGCGGCACCATCTGCTCGACCCACATGCCCGAGTCGGAATTCAGCGAATGGGTGAAGCAGACCACCGGCGCATTCTGCGGGCCGGCGAGGTCGAAGTAGACGCGGTGTCCGTTCAGTGAAAGCAGCATCGATTATCCTCCCCGTTGTCGCTGTCACATTGCCGAGATGCCGCCGTCGATCACGACTTCGGAGCCGGTCATGAAGCTCGATTCGTCCGATGCAAGGAAGACCAGCGCCCAGCCGACTTGCTCGGGGCGGCCGAGGCGGCCGATCGGCACCTGGCGACCGAGCTTCTGCTGCATCACGTCGTTGCCGAAGCGGTCGCGATATTTGTCGAGGATCGGTGTGTCGATGAAGGTCGGATGCACCGAGTTGCAGCGGATGTTGTAGCCGGACTTGGCGCAATGCAGCGCCACCGACTTGCTGAGCAGGCGCACGCCCGCCTTGGCCGAGTTGTAGGCCGCCATGTTGGCGCCGGCGATGATGCCGGAGATCGACGAGATGTTGATGATCGAGCCGCCCAGCCGCCGGGTGTGCTTCTTGATCTCGGTGACTCCGTGCTTACAGCCCATGAACACGCCGTCGAGGTCGATCGCGTGGACCTTGCGCCATTCGTCGAGCGTGATGTCCTCGACCGTCTTGCTGAGGCCGATGCCGGCGGAGTTCACGAGGATGTGCAAGGCGCCGAACTTGTCGACCGCCTCCTGGATGGCGGCCTTCCAGTTGTCTTCGCTGGTGACGTCGAGCTTCACGAAGTGACCGGCCGAGCCCAGCTTGTCGGCGACGGCCTTGCCGCGGTCGTGCGCGATGTCGGCCACCACGACACTGGCACCTTCCTGGGCCATCAGGATCGCGGCATTGGCGCCCAGACCTGAAGCGCCGCCTGTGATCAGGGCGACCTTGCCCTTCAGGCGATCCGTCATGTGTCGTTTCCTCCGTTGGCGCTGCGACATCGCGATCGGCGCGCGGATTCTTCTATATCTGGAGTCGTCCGGCCGACGCTAGGGCGGCTACCGGACGCGACCGCTCTGCAGCTTTTTCTCGACAAGGGCGGGCATTTCGCTGATACGCTCGAAAAAGCTTGGGCGTGGGAGGGAGCTCACCCTCGGCTGGGGATGGTCAGGTCGACATCCCAGGGCGGGGGCGGTTTTTAATTGTGCAGTCTTTGTGTCATAACGGCGGCTCCAGTATGGTCGCCACCGGACTCTTGCGATCAAATCAACCGGAGGAAACAGTGAAAACCAACGAAAAATCGCGCAGGGCGACCTCGCGGCGTGAGTTCATGGGTCAAGCGGCGATGGGCGCGGGCGCCCTCGCAATGGGTGGTGCGGGCGCGCGCCTCTTCATGCCGGGCCCGGCCTTCGCGGCGGACTATCCGCCGATCGGCACCTTTCCGGCCGGCTCCTCGGGCAGCTCGGTTTTCGTCGGCCTCACCATGCCGCGCACCGGCACCTACGCAGTGCAGGGCGAGGATGAGCTCAAGGGCTGCCAGCTCGCGATCGAGCACATCAATTCCGGCGATCCGCTGATCAAGGCAATCTCGCCCAAGACCACCAAGGGCATCCTGGGCAAGGAAGTGAAGTACGGCGTGGCCGACGACGAGGCCAAGCCGAACTCGGGTGTGCAGAACATTTCCCGCTTCATCACCGAGAACAAGGCGGTGGTGATGATGGGTGGCACCTCGAGCGCCGTCGCGGTCGCGCTGAACAAGCTGGCCCAGCGCGAGAAAGTGATCTTCCTGAGCGCGGTGTCCGGCTCGAACGACACGACGGGCAAGGATTGCGTGCGCTACGGTTTCCGCGAGTGCACCTACGGCCAGACAGCCGCGGCGGGCCTCGGCCCCGTATTGCTGAAGGAATTCGGCAAGGGCAAGAAGGCCGCCTACCTGACGCCCGACTACACTTACGGTCACACCGTGCAGAAGTCGATGTCGGAGTTCCTGAACAAGGAAGGCGGCTGGAGCACGGTCACCAACCAGGTGTGCCCGCTCGGCGCTCCGGACTACAGCTCGTTCCTGCTGAACATCGCCAACTCCGGCGCCGACGTGTTCCTGAACATCAACTGGGGCCACGACGCGGTGCTGTCGATCCAGCAGGCCAAGCAGTTCGGCGTGCTCGACAAGCAGAAGCTGGTCGTTCCCTATCAGGTCCCGTTCCTCGCGCGCGAGGTCGGCGGCGACTTGATGGGCGGCGTGCTCGCCTCGACCAGCTACTGGTGGGGCATCGAGGACAAGTATCCCCTCGCCAAGCAATTCAACGCCGAGTTCTCCAAGAAGTTCGGCTACGAGCCGGAATGGGGAGCGCAGTGCTGCTACCTGCAGCTCGCCATGTGGGCGAACATGGTGGAGAACGCGGGCACCTTTTATCCGCCGGAGGTCATCAAGGCCTACGAGAAGGGTACCGAAATGGACTCCATGGTGGGCAAGGTGCACTTCCGCCCGGAGGATCACCAGCTCGTCCGCCCCGTCATCATCGTCCGCGGCAAGAAGACCGCCGACATGAAGGGCAAGGAAGACTACTGGGACGTCCTGGAGATTCTCCCGGGCGAGCCGCTGATGCAGAAGCCGGACGCGTTCGGCTGCAAGCTCGGCGACTACACCTGATCCCGATCGGGGAAGTGCGCGAGACGGGAAGCGATCTTGTTCACGTGGGCTAATCTCGTCTCGCAGATGTTCAACGGGCTGGTGCTGGGAGCGCTTCTGGCGCTCATCAGCTCCGGCCTGACCATCATCTACGGCACGCTCGGTGTCCTGAATCTGGCGCACGGCGCCATGTTCATGATGGGTGGCTACGCAGGTTTCGTCGCCTACGAGAACACCCATTCCTATCTGGCGGCCGTCGTGGCCGGCGCCCTGTTCGTCATGATCGTCGGCATCGTGATGGAGCGGGTGATCATCCGTCACTTCTACAGCCGGCCGAACGAGGATCAGCTCCTGGTCACGTTCGGCCTGGCCATCGTCTTCGTCGAGCTGGTGCGCCTCGGTTTCGGCAGTCTGTCGCACAACGTGCCGCCGCCGCCCTGGGCGGGAGGTGTGACCTCGCTCGGCTTCATGCTCTATCCGACATACCGTCTTGTCGTGGTCGGCATCGTCGCGGTGGCGCTGCTCGCGCTGTACATCGTCCTCTACCGCACGCGCATCGGCATGATCGTCCGCGCCGGCATCGAGGACTCGCTGATGGTCGACTCGCTCGGCATCAACGTCTTCCGCATCTTCATGGTGGTGTTCGGCATCGGCGCCATGGCCGCGGGCTTCGCCGGCATCGTGAACGCGCCCGTCGTCTCGCTGACGCCCGACATGGGCGAGATGATCATGGTCCAGACCTTCGTCGTGGTCGTGATCGGCGGCGTGGGCTCGTTCCCGGGCGCGATCCTGGGCGGCCTGATCGCGGGCCAGATCCTAAGCATCACCTCGATGATCAACCCGGGCTACGCCTACGTCATGCTGTTCCTCGCGATGACGGTCGTGCTGCTGGTCCGGCCGCGCGGTCTCATGGGCCTGCGGAGCCGCGATTGAGCATGCCCGCGTCCAAGCGTCGTCGTCCCTTCCTGGTCGAGGGCCTGACCGGTTTCGGCCTCATCGTGGCGCCCTACGTGCTGCCGTCTCTCGGCTTCGCGCCCAACACGGTGAACCAGATCCTGGTCTGGGGCCTGTTCGGTCTCGGCTTCGACATCCTGTTCGGCTACACCGGCCTCTTGTCGTTCGGCCAGTCGGCCTTCTACGGCACCGGCGGTTTCGTCGCCGCCTATCTGCTGACTGAGGGCATCATCCAGAGCGTGCCGCTCGGCCTCTTCATCGGCACGTTGGTGGCGACGGTGGTCGGCGTGCTGGTCGGCATGCTGGCGCTGCGCCGCACGGGCATCTACCTCGCGATGATCACCGTGGCGATCGCGGAGATGTTCTATTTTCTCGAGAACTCGCCCTTGTCGGAATGGACGGGTGGCGAAAACGGCATTCCCGGCGTGCCGACGCCGAAGTTCGATTTCCTCGGCCTGTCGTGGCACGTCGGCACCGGCTGGTCGATGTACGGCTTCCTCGCGCTCTTCTACTTCGTGGGCGTGGTCGTGGCGCTGCGCATCGTGCGCTCGCCGGTCGGCGCGATCCTGAGCGCGATCCGCGACAACCCGTTGCGCGCGGCGGCGCTCGGCCATTCGGTCGGCGCCTACAAGCTCACGGCCTTCGCGATCGCCGCAGCCTATGCCGGTCTCGCCGGTGGGCTGCTGGGCGTCCTGCAGGGCTTCATGCCGCCGGACGCCTTCTCCTTCGATACGTCCGGCCAGCTCGTCATGCAGACGGCGATCGGCGGCGTCGGCACCTTGTTCGGTCCGTTGCTGGGCGCCACGGTGTGGCTCTTCCTGCGCGACTTCCTGCAAAGCGCCTTGCACCTCGGCAGTGCCTGGAAGCTGGTGCTCGGCCTGGTCTTCGTGTTGCTCGTCTGCTTCCTGCGCCGCGGCATCATCGGCGGCTTGAAGGACCTCTATATGCTTGCCTTCCATCGCGCCGAGGCGGAAGCCGAGGCGCCCGAGGAGGCGCCCGTCGCTATCGTGACTCCGGTCGAGGTGATGCCCGCCCGTCACCGCGACGGCGACATGGAGGCCGGCACTATCCTGAAGGCCAAGGGTCTCACCAAGCGCTATGGCGGCCTGTTCGCGAACAGCGACATCGACTTCACGGTGAAGGTCGGCGAGCTGCGCGGCGTGATCGGGCCCAACGGTGCGGGCAAGAGCACCTTCTTCAAGATGCTGACCTGCGAAGTGCCGCCGAGCTCCGGCACCATCGAGTTCGAGGGCAGTGACATCACCGGCAAGAGCGTGACCGAGGTCTGCCAGCTCGGCCTCACCAAGAGCTACCAGGTGAACCAGCTCTTCACGCGCCTGACGGTGCGGGAGAACCTGACCATCGCCGCGCTGGCCGACATCCGCGGCCGCTTCAAGCTCGACCTCTTCGCCAACCCGATGAAGATCAAGGGCCTGCAGGAGCGGGTCGAGCACACGCTCGGGCTGGTGAGCCTCACCGCCCGCGCCGACACCACCGTCTCGGCACTTGCCTACGGCGAGAAGCGCCGCCTCGAGATCGGCCTCGCGCTCGCGACCTTGCCCAGCCTGCTGCTGCTCGACGAGCCGCTGGCCGGCATGAGCCCGCGCGAAAGGGTCGAGACGGTGAAGCTGTTGAAGTCCATCGCCAAGGGCCGCACCATGATCGTCATCGACCATGACATGGACTCGCTGTTCGAGCTGGTCGAGCGCATCACTGTGCTGCAGGAAGGCAAGGTGCTGACCGAAGGCACGCCGGACCAGATCAAGAACGATCCGGTCGTGAAGGAAGCCTATCTGGGAGGCTTGCACGAATGAGCCTGCTCGAGGTCGACGGCCTGAATTCCTACTACGGGGATTCCCACATCCTCTTCGACGTGAGCCTGCGCGTGGAGAGCAACGAGGTCGTGGCGCTGCTCGGCCGCAACGGCGCGGGCAAGAGCACGACACTCAAGAGCCTGATGGGCGTGGTGACCCCGCGCACAGGTCGAGTCGTGTTCGACGGCAAGGATGTCGCCGGCCAGAAGAGTCATACGATCGCCCAGGCGGGCATGCAGCTCGTCCACGAGGATCGTCGCATCTTCGGCAGCCTGAACGTCGAGGAGAATTTGATCCTCGCCGGCCTGACCGCGCCCAAGCGCTGGCCGCTCGAGCGCATCTACGAGATGTTCCCGCGTCTCAAGGAGCGCCGCACCAGCCGCGGCACCGATCTGTCGGGCGGCGAGCAGCAGATGCTGGCGATCGGGCGCGCTCTGATCCGCGATCCCAAGCTGGTCCTGCTCGACGAGCCGTTCGAGGGTCTCGCGCCGGTCATCGTGCAAGACCTGCTCGCGACCTGCCGCCGTCTCGCCGAGGCCGGCCAGACGATCGTGGTGGTGGAGCAGAACATCTCGGCGGCGCTGACGCTCGCCGACCGGGTCTACATCATCAACAACGGCCACATCGTCGAGTCGCTCTCCAAGCAGGCCGTCAAGGAACAGCCCGAAGTCCTGCATCGCCATCTCGGCGTCTGAGGATCACCACAGCAGCCAGGCGAGACTCGTGCCGCCCAGCACGAGGACGGCGAGCGTCGTGACGACGATGCCGATCCGCGCGGGCTCGTAGGTGTCGTCGTCGATCGTGCGGGCAACGTGGATGTAGTGCCACGTGCCGCCCAGCATGATCAGCAGGCCGAGCGCCACCAGGCCGATGCCGACTTCCTCGGCGTGGACATTCGAGCTGCGGCCGCCGCCCGGGACGATATGGCTGAACTCGACCAGGAAAAGGCTGAAGCGGTTGATGCCGACGCCGAAGGTCATGACGGCGATCGACGTGCGGATCCAGGCGAGGATCGTGCGTTCGTTGGCGAGATGCTCGGAGACGTGGTGCAGCTTCTTCTGCTGGACCTTGATCTCGTGGAGGTCGGTGTTCGTCATGCGGGCTCCCGCGCTTGTCTGATGGCAAACGATTGGCGTGGAGAAGGTTGCAGCGCGGAACCCGCGACGCAAGGTCAGGGGCGGTCGCGGCCGCGAGGGTCTAGGGTCCCGCGCGACGTGAAAGGAATGATCATGCGTTTGTCCCGGCGTTTCCTCCTCGCAACCCTTCCTGCCGCTGCTCTCGCCCGCACGGCATTCGCCGCCGGCTATCCCGACAAGCCGATCCGCCTGGTCGTTCCGTTCGCGCCGGGCGGCAATGCCGATCTCACTGGACGCCTGTTCAGCGAGGCGCTGGCCAAGAAGCTCGGCCAGCAGGTGATCGTCGACAATCGCGGCGGGGCGGGCGGCGCGATCGGCGCCGAGCAGGTCGCGAAATCGCCGCCCGACGGCTACTCGATCGTGCTGGGTTCGACCGGCACGTTCCTGGTGAGCCCGCGCATGACCGGCGGCACGCCGCCTTACACGCTCGCGAGCTTCGCGCCTGTGGCGCTGCTCAGCACATCGCCGATGGACATCGTCATGAGCGCCAGGAACCCGATCAAGGACTGGCCGGCGTTGTATGCCTATCTCAAGGCCAACCCCGGAAAGCTCACGATCGGCCATCCCGGCAACGGCAGCACCAACCATCTCGCCATCCTGCGGCTGCAGCAGGCGGCCGGGGTGAAGTTCAACATCATCCCCTACAAGAGCAACGGGCTGGCACTGAACGATCTGCTGGGGGGCCAGATCGATGCGGTCATGGACCAGGTTCCGGCCTCGATCGGCCATGTGCGCGAGGGCCGGCTGACGGCCGTCGCCGTCACGACCAGGAAGCGGGCGCGCGAGCTGCCCGACGTGAAGACGCTGGCCGAGAGCGGCGTCACCGACTTCGACGCCACGACACCGCTCTACCTGATGGCGCCCGCCGGGACGCCGGCCGACATCGTGACGAAGCTCAATGCCGCGGTCGCGGCGTCGATCGCCGATCCGATGCTGGCCAAGCGCGAGGCCGAACTCGGCGCCGACGTCGAGGCGCTGTCGGTCCCGGCCGTGACGGCGATGCTCCAGGGCGAGGACGTTCAGATCCAGGGCTTCGAGAAGGCCGGTCTGCTGAAGACCGAGTAGAGGGGTGCTGGCGTGGGACGCTTTCGCGTCTCCCATCTCACCGCGCTCGATCTGCCCCACTGTGCAGCGTCTCCCGCGGCCCCCGCGCTTCGGCGCGCAATAATTCGAATGTGCGCCCTGGATCCGGGTCTCCCGACGGCGCGGAGCATAATCCAGGCGCGCCTTCAGTCGGCGTTCTGATCAATGGACCGCCTTAAGGCAGCCGCAGCGGGCTCGCCAGGTAGCAGCCGAACTCCTTGGGGAAGTCGACCGAGACGCGGGCATGCACGCGGCCCTGGCGGTCGAGCAGCTCGACATGATCCTCGAGCGGAATGATCGGCCCGTGCCAGACGCCGGGATGGACGTAGAGACCGCAGCTGCCGTCGCACACGAAAGTGGTGAACTTCTCCGGTGTCACGTCGTCGCCCGGCATCGCCAGCGGCACGGCGAACGGCTGTCCCTTCACCGGGAAGAAGAGCTGTCCGCCGTCGGGATGGTAGTTGGCGCGCCACAGGAGCGCGCGGCTACGCGTGCTCGTCGGGCCGTCGGCGCGCGCCTTCTCGGGAAGTTCGCTCCAGCCAAACAGGTAGCGATCCTTGACCGCCTCGTTGCGGGCATAGAGCGTGTCGCCGTTCCACCATCCAGTGAAGGTGCCTTCGGTGACGCCGCCCTGGTCGCCGGTGTTCTTGTCGATCGGCCGCGTGCCTTGCGCCGGCCATGGCACGATCTCGACGGGAAAGTCCCGGGGATCGCCACGCACAATCTTGCCGTAGCCCTTGACCGTATCGTCCGTGGCGGCGAGCACCGGCGTCTCATGCACACGCTGCACGCCGGTGCTTGGCACGTAGGAAAGTTCGGCGGGATTGAAACTGTCCATGCAATCCCTCGCGGTTGGTCGACGAGGGATCGCAGGCTTTTGTGACAACGGGGTTACGGTTAACCCTAATTGTACTTGGCGATCTCCAGCCGGCCGACCTGGTCGCGATGGACCTCGTCCGGACCGTCGGCGAGACGCAACGTGCGCTGGTGGGCGTACATGCTGGCCAGCTTGAAGACCTGGCTGACGCCGCCCGCGCCGTGCAGCTGCAGGCAGCGGTCGACGACCTTGGAGGTGATGTTCGGCACCGCGACCTTGATCATCGCGATCTGCTGGCGCGCTTCCTTGTTGCCGTACTTGTCCATCGCCCACGCGGCCTTCAGCACCAGCAGGCGGGCCATGTCGATCTCCATGCGCATGTCGGCGACATGGGCCTTGGTCACGCCCATCTCCGAGATGCGCTGGCCGAAGGCGACGCGGCTCTTGGCGCGCTTGATCGCCATCTCGAGCGCCCGCTCGGCGACGCCGATCGCGCGCATGCAGTGATGGATGCGGCCCGGTCCGAGGCGGCCCTGGGCGATCTCGAAGCCGCGGCCTTCGCCGAGGAGGATCGCCGACTTCGGCACGCGCACATTGTCGTAGATCACCTCGGCATGGCCGTGCGGCGCGTCGTCATAGCCGAACACGTGCAGCATCTTCACGATCTTGATGCCGGCCGTGTCGCGCGGCACGACGATCATCGACTGCTGGCGATAGGCCGGCGCCGAGGGATCGCTCTTGCCCATCAGGATGATGACCTTGCAGCGCGGATCGCCCATGCCCGACGACCACCACTTGCGGCCGTTGATCACGTAGTCGTTGCCGTCCGCTTCGATACGGCACTCGACGTTGCGCGCGTCGGACGAGGCGACGGCGGGCTCGGTCATGGCGAAGCAGGAACGGATCTCGCCGTTGAGCAGCGGCTTCAGCCACTTCTCCTTGTGCTCGGCGGAGCCGTAGCGGGCGAAGACTTCCATGTTGCCCGTGTCGGGCGCGGAGCAGTTCACCGATTCGGACGCGATCGACGAGCGGCCGAGCACTTCGCAGATCGGCGCATAGTCGAGATTGGAGAGGCCCATCGTGCCATGCGTGTCGCCGCTGTCGCGGTCGGCCGGCAGGAACATGTTCCAGAGGCCGCGCTTCTTCGCCTCGGCCTTGCACTCCTCAAGCACCGGCGGGAGCTGCCAGCGATCCTTGGCCTTCTCCATCTGCTCTTCGTAGACGGGCTCCGCCGGATAGATGACGTCGTCCATGAACTTGTTGAGCTTTTCGAGCAGCGCCTTGCTGCGGTCGGAGTATTCGAAATCCATCCATCTCTCCCTGAGTGCTGCGGCGGACTCTGGCCGAAATCCGCCCGGATGTGAACGGCCATTCAGGTCCCGGCAGCGTTTCACAAGGCGGCATGCTATATAAAGCCCATGGCTGTCGACCTCTCCCTCCCGCGCGAATACAAGCGCCGTGTCGAAAGTGCCTTCGGTGACCGCGTTGCCAGAATGGTGCTTTTCGGCTCGCGTGCGCGCGGCGAAGAGCACGAGGAATCCGACTGGGACATCGCTATTTTCCTCAAGGATGAACCGACGATGCACGATCGCCACCAGTTGAGCGATCTGGGTGTCGATCTCCTGTTCGATACAGGCCAGGTCATCCAGCCACTCGCCTTTCCGCTGCGTCGCCAAGCGGAGGAAAGCTATCTGATGCGCGATATCCGCTCGGACGGGATCGCCTTGTGAAGGAAGAGGCTGAGCATCATCTTGAACGTGCGCGTCGGCTTCTCGGAGTAGTCAAAAGCCGATGGGACAAGGAGCTGCCTGAGATCGTCGCACATACTGCGTACTACGCCATGTATCACGCGGCGATTGCTCTGTTTGCGAAGCGAGACTTGCCCAAGCCAAAGACGCATTCCGGAGTGAGCGCGCGTTTCAGCCAATACTTTCGCGACGTGGAGCCGGATGGTCGCGATCAGGTCCGTCGCTTGGGGCGCGCGTCCGAGCGTCGCTTGATCGCCGACTACGACGCAGTGGACACGCTCACCGTCGCGGATGCTGAAGCGGCCCGCGACGAAGCGCTTGCCTTTGTTTCTTTCTGCGAGAGGCTGATCGGGGCGGCGTAGGCAGCCGGCGCCGGGTCGTGCCAAGGTGGCGTATTCGCGGAGGAAACGTCCATGAAAATCACCAGCTACGAAGCCA
>Ga0153954_1000203_pt1 | contig 54383 bp, 52 predicted proteins | sample TSFL038MetaG_FD_102277 | JGI IMG/M metagenome (GOLD analysis project Ga0153954, IMG submission 102277) | Attine ant fungus gardens microbial communities from Florida, USA - TSFL038 MetaG | ecosystem: Host-associated > Fungi > Mycelium > Unclassified | place: USA: Florida, Wekiwa Springs State...
AAGTCGCCGCCCGACGGCTACACGATCCTGCTCGCCTCCATGGCGATGATGACCGTGCTGCCGCAAATGATCAAAACCAACATCGACGTCGACAAGGACCTGGTCACGATCGGCAACGTGGCGAGCGTCTACAACATCCTCGTGGTCGGCAAGGACACGCCCTACAAGAACTGGCAGGACGTGCGCGACGCGGCCAAGGCCAATCCGGACAAGGTGACCTGTGCCACCGTCGGCTCTGGCTCCAGCCAGCAGCTTTCCTGCGCGCTGTTCATGGCGCTGACCGGCACCAAGCTCACGCAGGTGCCCTATCGCGGCGGCGCGCCGGCGATCATCGACATGACGGGCGGGCGCGTCGACATGATGTGGGGCAACATGCCGGAGTTCATGGGCCAGATCCGCGGCGGCGGCCTGCGGCCGATCGGCTATGGCTCGGACTCCGCCTCGCCGCTGCTGCCCGACGTGCCGGTGATCTCCAAGACCGGCCTCAAGGACTTCGTGATCCACAACTGGTTCGGCATGGTCGGCCCCGCCGGCATGCCGCCCGCGCTGGTGAAGCGCTGGAACGACGAGCTGATGAAGGCCGTCGCCAATCCGGACGTGCAGAAGAAGTTCGCGGAGAACGGCTTGCAGATCGTCGCCGGCTCCAAGGCCGACTTCGACAAGGAGATCGCCGAGGACCGCGCCAAGTGGGGCAAGGTCATCCGCGATTTCAACATCAAGCCGGAGAACTAGGCGGCGACGACGAGGCTCGACGCGAGCTGCCGGACCGACTTCACCATCGCCATGGCGACGAGCTTGCCGGTCTTGCGGTTCTCCTCGCTGACGGCGACGTCTTCCTTGAAGGTGAAATGACCGAAGGCGCCATGGGCCTCCAGCTCGACGATGTGGGTCGTGATCGTGGGATCGGCCACGATCACCACGCGGGTCTTGTCCAGGCCGATGCCGGCGATGGCCGCCGCGGCCGAGATGTTGACGTTCTGCGGATAGAGCCGCGCGCCCTCACGGACCGGCCCGTCGAACACGGTGTGCGGTTGCTGGAGCGCGTCGAGATCGACGAGGGTCTCGGCGACCGTGCCCTTCCAGGCCGACGGGTCCTTGCGCACGGTCACGGTCACGCTGTCGAGGCCGCCGACAGCCGCGCTGCTCAGGATGTCGAGCGCACCGATGCCGGCCGACGGCAGGATGAGCCGGCGGCCGTTGGCCTTGGCGGCGGCGAGCAGGTGGTCGAACAGGGCGGTGTCGGTGAAGGCGCCGACCGAGGTCACCAGCAAGTCGGCGCCGCGTTCGAGCACCCGTTGACCATGCGTGCGCACGGCCTCATGGCCGGCGCATTCCGCGACCGCATCGAAGCGGTGGGCGAAGAAGCGCTCGGGATCGTGCGTGAGCTTGCCGTCGGCTCGCGGGCGCTTCACCAGCACGGCGGCGAGCTCGACGCCCTCGAGTCCGGCCGCCTCGATGTGCCTGCCAATGGCGCCGTAGCCGATCAGCCCCAGCTTCACGAAAGCCGCTGCTCCACCCAGCGCGCCCAGGCGACGAGCTGGTCGTCGTCGCGGTGCGGGCCGACAAGCTGCACCGACAGCGGCAGGCCGAACGGTCCGGTATTGAAGGGCAAGGCCACGCAGGGCGAGCCGAGGAACGTCCAGAAGCGGTTGAAGATCGGGTCGCCGGTATGGCCGAGGCCGGCCGGTGCTTCGCCGCGCGCGGCGGGCACCAGCAGGATATCGAATGTTTCCCACGCCTGCGCGAGGTCGGCGAGCGCGCGCTTGCGGCGCTTCTTGGCGTCGGCCATCTGCGGGCGCGTGACGGCATCGCCAGTTTCCAGCGCGGTCGTCAGGCTGGGAGAGAGCAGGTGAGGAAACCGCGCGCGCTCGGGTCCGTAATAGATCGTCGCTTCCTTGGTCATGACCCGGTTGTGCGCCTCGATCAGGCGGTCCCAGCTTTCGGGCATTTCCCATTCGCGCACCCGGGCGCCGGCGGCGCGCAGGACCTTGGCCGCCGTCTCGATGTTCTTGCGATTGTAGGGATCGGCCATTTCCCACCAGCGCGTGCGGCAGAAACCGATGCGCGGCGCCTCGCCTTTGGCTGGAGGATCGGCCGGTGCATGGCCGTAGGCCGCGCGGATCAAGGCAAGGTCGTTGGTCTCGCGCGCGAAGAAACCCAAGGTGTCGAGGCTCTTGGCGTAGGTCTTCACGCCGGTGAGGTCGGCCCAGCCATAGGTGCCCTTGTAGGCGACGACGCCGTTGAAGGCGCCGGGCCGGATCACCGATCCGGACGTCTGCGTGCCATAACCGATTGGCGCCATGAAGTCGGCAACCGCCGCGGCCGAACCGGACGAGGAACCGGCCGGCGTATGGCGGAGATTGTGCGGGTTGTGCGTCTTGCCGGCGTGGGCGCCGGCGAACTCCGTCGTCACCGACTTGCCGAGCACGATGGCGCCCGCATTCACCAATTGCGCTACGCACGCGGCATCCTTCGCCGCCTTGCGGCCGCGATAGATCGGCGAACCGCATTCGGTGGTCATCGCCTTGGTGTCGATGATGTCCTTCACCGCGAGAGGTATTCCGTGCAGCGGCCCCACGGGCTTCGCGCGCCTGTCGAGCATGTCGGCGCGCTTGAGCGCGCCTTCGGCGTCGAGCGCCTCCCACGCATGCACCTGGCTCTCGCGCGCCTCGATGCGGTCGAGGCAGGCCTCGACGAGATCGCGCGCTTTGAGCTTCTTGGCGGCCATGCGCGACACGGCTTCGCTGGCCGACATTTGATTGGGCGATTTCGCCATCGGTTCTTCCTCGACTGCTGCCTCAGGTTCATGATGCTACCCCATGAACCCACCCTTTGCCGTCCGAAAGATCGGCCATGCTGTCGTCTTCGTGAGCGACCTCGAGCGCTCGCGGCGCTTCTACACCGAGGTACTGGGCTTCAAGGTGTCCGACGTCTATCCCGGCTCGATGATGCCGGGCGGCATGATCTTCCTGCGCTGCAATGCGGATCATCACTGCCTGGCACTGGTCGGCGACGGCGATGCCGGCAAGGCGAAGAAGCTGCACCATCTCGCCTTCGAGCTCGCCACGCTCGAAGAGGTCTTCTATGCCCGCGACCATCTCAGGCAGTCGGGCACGCCGATCGTCTACGAAGGCCGCCGGCGCGCAGGCTGCCAGGTCTCGGTCGAGTTCCTCGATCCCGACGGCCATCATCTCGAACTCTATTGGGGCGTCGACCAGGTCGGCTCCGACGGCCGCGTGCGGCCGGCCGAGGAGTGGCGCCAGACGGCGACACTCGAGGATGCCGTGAAGATCGCCCCAGCAGGCCAGGATACGACCGTGCACGACGCCATGCTGCGTGCGCGGATCGAGGGAGCAACTGATCGATGAAGCGTCGCGTATTCGTAGCGTCGGCGGCCTCGGCCGCCATCATCGGCACGCGTGCGCGGGCCGACACCTTTCCCAGCAAGCCGATCCGCTTCATCGTGCCGTTCACGCCCGGCGGCACGACCGACATCCTGGCGCGCGAGATCGCCGCCAAGCTGAGCGTGGCCTTCGGCCAGAGCTGCGTGGTCGACAACAAGCCGGGCGCCGGCGGCACGGTGGGCTGCGAGATGGTGGCGCGTGCCGAGCCCGACGGCTGCACGATACTGATGGGCCATATCGGGACCCTGGCGATCAATCCGCTGGTCTATCCGCACCACAGCTACGACCCGGTCAAGGGTTGGACGGCACTGTCCTACTGCGCCAACGTGCCGAATGTGCTGGCGGTCAACGCCGCCAACATCCCGTCGAAGACGGTGCAGGAGTTCGTGGCGCTCGCCAAGGAGAAGCCCGGCGCGATGGCCTACGGCACTGGCGGCACGGCGACGGCGTCGCATCTCGCCTCGGCCTATTTCGCTTATGCGACCGGCACGGAATTCCTGCATGTGCCGTACAAGGGCACCGCGCCCTTCGTGAACGATCTCGTGGCCGGCCGCCTGCAGATGGGCTTCACCGGCGCGCCGGTCGTGATGCCGCTCGCCAAACAGGGCAGCCTGCGGGCGCTCGCTATCTCCAGCGCCAAGCGCTCCGCCGCCTTCCCCGACCTGCCGACCGTCGCCGAATCGGGCTACCCCGGCTTCGAGGCCGACCAGTGGTACGGCATCACCGGTCCCGCAGGCATCGACCCGGCGATCGCCGACCGGCTGAACGCCGAGATCAACAAGGCCCTGGCCTCCGCCGACGTGAAGGCGCGCCTGGAGGCGGAGGGTGGCGAGGCGGTGATCGCGCCGCGCGAGGCGCTGGAGAAGCACCTCGCGGCGGAGATCGAGCGTTGGCGGCCGGTCGTGAAGGCCGCGAATATCAGGTTGGAGTAGCGGGGCCCTTCGCCTCGGGGGCGACCTTCTTGCTCCCTCCCAGGAGGCTCTTCACCTTCTCGCGCATGCGCTGGAAGGCGACGTACAGGCCCGGGATCACGAAGATGCCGAGGAACGACGCCGCCAGCATGCCGCCGAACACCGCCGTGCCGACGGCGCGCTGGGTCGCGGCGCCGGCCCCCGAGGCGATGACCAGCGGCACCAGGCCCAGGATGAAAGCGAACGACGTCATCATGACCGCGCGGAAGCGCAGGCTTGCGGCGGTGGTCGCGGACCCGACGATATCGCGTCCTCCCGCGCGCTCGGCCATCGCGAACTCGATGATCAGGATGGCGTTCTTGGCGGCGAGCGCGATCAGCACGACGATGCCGATCTGGGCGAAGATGTTGTTGTCGAGGCCGGAGACGAACAGCGCCACCACGGCGCCCGCCAGGCCCGCCGTCACCGACAGCAGCGCGGCGACGGGAATGGCCGAGCTTTCATAGAGGCCGACCAGGAAGAGATAGGCGAAGACCAGCGCCAGCCCGAGGATGAAGCCGGTCTGTCCGGACGCCGCCTTCTCCTGATACGCCGTGCCCGTCCATTCGTAGGTGTAGCCGGCCGGCATGGTCTCCTTAGCGAGCTTCTCCATGGCGGCGATCGCCTGGCCGGTCGAAAAGCCCGGCGCCGGCGCGCCCTGCATCGTCACCGAGCGCAGGTTGTTGTAGCGGATCACCGAGCCCGGCGCGGTGATGAGCTCGACGTCGGCCACGGCCTGCAGGGGGACGAGGTCGCCGTTGGAGGAGCGCAGGCGGACGCGGAACACGTCGTCGACCTTCTTGCGCTCGTCGGCATCGGCCTGGATCTTCACCTGCCAGGTGCGGCCGAACAGGTTGAAGTCGTTGGCGTAGGTACCGCCCATCGCGGTCTGCAGGGCGGAGAAGATGTCGGCGATGTTGATGCCCAGCGCCTGCGCCCGCTCACGGTCGATCTTGAGGTAGATCTGCGGCGTCGCGGCGCCGTAGGTCGTGAAGACACCGGTGAGCTCGGGCACGTTCTGCGCCGCCACCATTAGGGCGCGCGCCACCTGGGCGAGCTCCGAGGGCGGGGCGCCGTTCAGGCTCTGGATCTGGAACTCGAAGCCCGACGAATTGCCCAGCCCCATGATCGGCGGCAGGTTGAAGGCGAAGACATTGGCGGCCGAGATCTGGCGGAACGCCGCGTTGAGCTCGCGGAGCGCGCTGAACACCGAGAGATCGGGAGCCTTGCGCTCGGCGAACGGCTTCAGCGCGACGATCACCAGCGCGCGGTTCGACTGGGCGAGGCCGTCGATCAGGCTGTAGCCGCTGACGGTAAAGTAGCTCTGCATCCAGGGCTTGCCGGCAATCAGGCCTTCGACCTGCGTCACGGCGTCGAGCGTGCGGCTGGTCGAGGCTGCCTCGGGCAGCTGCAGTTCGGCCATGAAGGCGCCCTGGTCTTCCTCGGGCAGGAAGCCCGACGGCACCAACGAGCCCACGCCCGCCGTGGTCGCCACGAAGACGCCGACGAGGATCAGCGCGAAGATGGCGCGCCGCGTGATCGGCGTCACCAGCCTGACATAGCCGTCGCGGGTCTTGTCGATGCCGCCCTGCAGCCAGGCCATGACGCCGGTCGGCTTCTTCTTGTGGCGCAGGATCAGCGAGCACAACGCGGGCGTGAGCGACAGGGCGTTGATGGCGGAGATCACCATCGACACCGATACCGCGACCGCGAACTGCTTGTAGAGCTGGCCGGTGATGCCGGGGATGAAAGCGGTCGGCACGAACACCGACAGCAGCACGAGTGTGATGGCGATGATCGGTCCGGTCACCTGGCTCATCGCCTTTTCGGTCGCCTCGGCCGTCGTGAGATCGGGTTCGTGCTCGAGGATATGCTCGACAGCCTCGACCACGACGATGGCGTCGTCGACCACGATGCCGATCGCCAGCACGAGCGCGAGAAGCGAGATGGTGTTGGCCGAGAAGCCCAGCGCCAGCATGACGGCGAAGGTGCCGATCAGCGCCACCGGCACCGCGACGATCGGAATCAGGGTGGCGCGCAGGTTGCCGAGGAAGACGAAGACAACGATCGCCACCAGCACGAAGGCCTCGATCAGCGTGTTCTTGACGCTCTGGATCGTGGCCTGGACGAAGACCGTGGTGTCGTACATGACGTCGTAGGCGACGTCGTCGGGCATGCGCGACTCGAGTTCCTTCATCAGCTTGCGTACGGCCTGCGCCGTCGCCAGTGCATTGGCGCCCGGCAGCTGATAGATCTGGATGCCGGCCGACGGCTTGCCGTTGTAGCGTGCCGTCTGATCGCTGGTCTTGGCGCCGAGCTCGACGGTGGCGATGTCCTTGATGCGGACCAGCGCGCCGTCGGGCATGGCGCGCACGACGATGTTCTCGAACTCCTTGACGTCGGTCAGGCGACCCTGGGTGCTGATGTTGAGCTGGAAGTCGACCGGTCCCGCCAGCGGCGCGGCGCCGACCAAGCCGACGGCGGCCTGGGTGTTCTGCGACTGCACGGCCTTGACCACGTCGTTGGGCGTGATGTCGAGGCTCGACATGCGGTCGAGCTTCAGCCAGATGCGCATCGAGTAGTCGAGCGCGCCGAACAGCGAGGCGTCGCCGACACCCGGCACGCGCTTGATCGCGTCGAGGATGTTGATGGTGATGAAGTTCGACAGGAACAGCGCGTCGCGGCTGCCCTTGGGCGAGAAGAAGGCGATGCACTGCAGCAGCGCCGACGACTGCTTCTTGGTGGTCACGCCCTGGCGCTGCACCTCGGGCGGCAGGGAGGCCAGTGCCTGGTTGACGCGGTTGGTGACGTTGACGGTGTTGAGATCGGGGTCCGAGCCGACGGCGAAGCTGACGGTCAGGCTGTAGCTGCCGTCGCCGCCGGAGACCGACTTCATGTAGATCATTCGCTCGACGCCGTTGACCTGCGCCTCGATCACCTGCGCCACACTCTCCTCGACCGCCTGCGCCGAGGCGCCGGGATAGAAGGTGGTGACCTTGACCTGCGGCGGCACGATGTCGGGGAACTGCGCCACGGGCAGCGCCGCCAGCGCGATCAGGCCCGCGATCACGATCACCGCGGACACGACGAAAGCCAGCCGCGGCCGGCGGATGAAGACCGAGGAGATGGTCATCGGATCACCGGTTCGGCAGGGAGGGCGAGGCGGGTGCCTGGCTCGGCGCCACCGTCATGCCCGGCCGCACGCGCTGCTGGCCCTGGATGATCACCTTCTCTCCGGCCTTGATGCCTTCGACGGCCAGCAGGCCGTCGCGTGCGGTGCCGGTCTTGACGCGACGCTCCTCGACCACGTTCTTGTCGTTGACCACGAACAGATAGGGGCCGGTCTGATCGCGGGCGATGGCGGCTTCGGGAATGACGACCACCGTCGGCGCCTTTTCGGACTCGAGCAACACGCGTACGGTCATGCCGTCCGTCAGCGTGTCGTTCTTGTTCTGGAACAAGGCGCGCACGATCTGGCCATCGGTCTTGGGATCGACCGTGACATCGACGAAATCGAGCTTGCCCTTTTCCGAATAGATGCTGTCGTCGGCGAGCCGCAACTGGACGACCAGCCCGTCGCCGCTCGTACCGCCTGCCTTGCGCGCTTCCAGGAACTCACGCTGCGTCACCGAGAACAGCACACGCATGGGATTTTCGGTGACCACCGTCGCCAGTACGCCGGAGTCGGGCGAAACGAGATTGCCGGGCGAGGCGGCGGCGCGACCGATGCGGCCGGTGATCGGCGACTTGATCTCCGTGTAGGACAGGTTGATCTGGGCGTCGCGCAATGCCGCCTCGGCTTCCTCGAGGGCGGCCTTGGCCTGGAGCTGCTCGCTCTGCCGCTGGTCGTAGGTCACCTGTGTACCGGTATTGGTGCGCAACAGCTCGGCGGCGCGCTTGAACTGGACATCGGCGTTGATCAGTGCGGCCCGGGCCGCGTCGCGCTGCGCGGTCTTCTGGTCAACGGCGGCCTGATAGGTATCCGGCTCGATGGTGAAGACAACCTGGCCTTCCTTGACCGTATCGCCGTCGGTGAACTTGCGCGGACCGAGATAGCCCTTCACGCGGGCGCGCAGGTCGACCTTGTCGACGGCGGCGACGCGGCCGATGAATTCGGAGCGGGCGCCGAGCTCCTTGAGTTCCGCGGCCTGTACCAGGACGGCGGGTGGCGGCGCCGCTTGCTGCGCCATGCCGGGGCGCGCCCAAATTGCGCCCGCAAGCAATGCCGCCGCGAACATGAAACGGCGTTCAAGCATGATTTTTCGCCCCCGATAGTCTTGCGCGGACAGTGCCCCATTTCGGCCAGACGGTCACGGCATTTCCAGACGTGCGTCGCATCGTGATAGCGTAGGGGAGGAAAGTTGCATGATGGCTCGGTTGCTTCTGCTGTTTGCATTTGTGCTGGCGTCCCTGGGCGCGGGCGGGATCGCGTGCGCCCAGCTCAGTTCGCCGCCGCCGCCCAAGCAGCCCTTGCCGAAGGGCGTCGACAACCCCGCCGAGTACGGCAACTACCTCGCGGCGATCGATATCAAGGATCCGACCAGGCGCGCCCAGTCACTGGAGCTCTTCATGGCCTGGTATCCGCAGAGCGTCTTGCGCATCGGCGCCTATGAGCAGCTGATGGCGGCGTGGCAGGGAGCAGGCAGTCCGGAGAAGGCCGATGCCGCGGCAGTGAAGCTGCTCGAACTCGATCCCGGCAACGTGCGCGCTTTGGCCAATCGCGCCTATGTCGGACGCACGCGCGCCATGGCGGGCGATGCCACCGCGCTCGCGCCCGCCGTCGACGCGGCCCAGCGCGGCATGGCGGCGCTGCCCAAGTGGCAGAAGCCCGCCGGGCTGAGCGACACCGAGTTCACGCGGCTCAAGATGCAGATGGTGGCGGTGTTCGACGGCGCGCTCGGCTACGCGGCACTGCAGGCCAAGGACTATGCCAAGGCACGCACGCATTTCGCCGAGGCCGTGTCGGTCGATCCGGAGAACTTCTTTGACGTCTATCAGCTCTCGGTCGCCATGCTGGAAGGCAAGCCGCTCGACGCCACCGGCTTCTGGTATGCCGCACGCGCGATCGCGCTCGCCCGTAGCGCCAAGAACGAGCCGACCGCCACGAGCATCGAGAAGTACGGCCGCTCGCGCTACGACCACTATCACGGCAGCGATCTCGGCTGGGACGCCATCGTGAAGCGGGCCGCTTCGGGACCGAGCCAGGTGCCCGACAAGTTCGCCTCGACCATCTCCCGCGTCCTCACGCCCGCGGAGGCGGCCGTGCAGGTCGCATCGGTCATGGATGTCGGAAATCTCTCCTTCGTCGACTGGGAGCTCGTGCTCGCCCAGCGCGACGAGTCGGCCGACAACAAGGCCGCGGCGGAGAAGGTGTGGAAGGCGATCAGCGACAAGCAGAAAGGTGGCGCGCGGCTCAAGATCCAGGTGAAGATCGTCTCGGCCAAGCCCGACAAGCTCGAAGCCGCCATTTCCGAGGAGAACCAGGCGAGCAACACCGCCGATCTCGAGATCGAGATGGCCCATCCGCTGAATCCGCTGCCGGCCGTGGGCTCGACGATCTCGATCATCGGCACGCTCTCGGACTACCGTGCCCAGCCGTTCCGCTTCTTCCTGAGCAAGGCCGAGCTCGCCGATGAATCGCTGCCTGTCGCCGGCGGCGCCTGCGCCGAGCCGCGGCCGCAGGTCTGCACGCGCGACTACCGGCCGGCCTGCGGGCTGCAGCGCGACGGCCAGCGCAAGACCTACGGCAATGCCTGCAGCGCCTGCGCCGATCCGCTGGTGGTCACGCAGTCGGCCGGCGCCTGTCCCTGATTTCCTAGCAATTCCGCCACTGCCGGTCTCTTGCTGAAGGCTGGTTCGTCTGATACTTAAGTGAATGCTTAACTATCAGGCGCCGCTTGATCTGGCCTTCCAGGCGCTCGCCGATCCGACGCGGCGGGTCATGGTCGAGCGGCTGGCGCGCGGACCGGCCTCGGTCAGCGAGCTCGCCGAACCGCTCGACATGACCCTGTCGGCGGTCGTGCAGCACCTGGCGGTGCTGGAAGCGAGCGGGCTGGTTCAGTCGCGGAAACTCGGCCGCGTACGGACCTGCCGGCTGGATCCCAAGGCGATGCAGGGCGCGGAGCGCTGGTTCGCCGAGCGGCGCGCCACCTGGGAACGCCATCTCGACCGGTTGGGCGTGTTCCTGGCCGAGACCGACGACAGACCGACCAAGAGGAGAAAGTCATGAGCAAGCGTTCGGCCGTCCACGACACCTTTACCCTGGAGCGGACCTATCCGGCCGCGCGCGAGCGTGTCTTCAAGGCCTTCGCCGATCCCGCGGCCAAGGCGCGCTGGTTCACGCCGCCCGAGGGCTGGAACGTCAAGCGCGCGGGCATGGAATTCAAGGTGGGCGGCAAGGAGAGCGTCACCAGCACGCCGCCCGGCGGCCAGCCGCACGTCTTCGACGCGATCTATCTCGACATCGTGGCCAATGAGCGCATCGTCTATGTCTACGAGATGCATATCGGCGCGGCGAAGATCTCGGCCTCGCTCGCCACAATCCAGTTCGCGGCGGCAGGGTCGGGCACGAAGCTCACGATCACCGAGCAAGGCGTGTTCCTTGACGGCTACGACGATGCCGGCAGCCGCAAGCAAGGCACCCAGTACCTGATGGAGCAGGTCGGCAGGAGCCTGGAGACGAACTAAAAGGAACTAGAACATCGTGTTGTCGTTGGCCGACTTCTCGGGGACGTCCTGTATGACGTCCCAGTGCTCGACGATCTTGCCGTTCTCGAGCTTGAAGATGTCGACGATGGCGCGACCGCGCGTGCCGGGCTCGCGCACCGAGTGGACGTGCAGGACGACATAGTCGCCCTCCGCGATCACGCGCTTGATCTCGCCGTGGGAGTTCGGGAACTTTTCCTTGAGCAACATCACCAGCTTTCTGAATCCCTCCGGCCCGTCGACGCCGGTGGGATTGTGCTGGGTGTAGCGCGGCCCGAAATACTTCGCGGCCGCGTCATAGTCTTTCTGGTTGAGCCCCTTCTCGTAGAAGTCGATCACGGCTTTCTTGTTGGTCTCGATGTCGGCGGCGAAGGCCGGCATCGAAACCAGGACGGCGAGCGCCGCGAGAAGGATCCGCATCCTTTTAATGCGCCATCAAGAGCGGCACGCGGCAGGACGAGATCACCTTGCCGGTCGCGCCGCCCAAGCCCAGGAAGCTCAGCACCTGGCCGCGGCCATAGGCGCCCATCACCAGCAGGTCGGCATTCTTGTCGTGGGTGTAGCCGAGCAGTGCGCGGCCGCGGGAGCGGCCCGATACGGCGCCGGGATCGATCGCATCGACCGACGCCTGGATGCCCTGGCGGCCGAGGTTGCGCGCGAGATAGGACGCGCCGACATCGTCGGGCTTGCTGCCGACCACCAGCAGGGTGACCTTGCTCGCCTTGACCAGGAAGGGGAGCGCGTATTCGAGCGCGCGGGCCGCCTGGAAGCTGCCGTTCCACGCCACCACGACCGAGTCGAAAGCGCCTCTGCTCGCGGTCGGCGGCGCGATCATGACGGCGCGGGCCGACTCATAGAGCGCGGCTTCGACGGTCGCCGGCGCCACGTTCTCCGGGTCGGCGCCGGGACGGCCCAGCACCAGGATGTCCGAGCAGCGGCCCATCGCCACCATGGCATCGAGCGTCGCGGTCTTGGCCGCGGTGTAGGTGGCGCCCTTCACGGGAGCCACGATCTCCTTGTAGGCGCGCTCGCTCTCCTTGCCGCGCTCCTCCAGCCGCTCGTCGTCGAGGTTCATCACCAGTGGCATCGCCTCACCGCTCATGGCGAGGCCACCCATCATGCCGCCGGCCGGGCCGACCGGCAGGTGCAGCGCATCGACGGAGCCGTCGAAAACGCCGGCGACGCGTGCAGCCAGACTGAACGACATGGCGGCATCGGGACCGCCTTCCGAGACGGCCAGGATCGACTTGATCATTATGAATTCTCCCCCGCAGGCTTTCGCTTGCAAAAACGGTCGAGCGGCCGGTGTATCTGGGCCGGCCGTGCGGTTCAAGCGTAGCAAAAGCGCAGGTGCCTTGGGCCAAAAAGATAGGTCCCGGCCGGCCGTCTGGCGGCACGTCCGGCAGCCCTCTCCTTGCATGTCCGATAGCCGGAACCGGCTCCCCCGGCTGGCGTTAGAGCGGCATCCTTCGATGGAGTATCACCCATGCTCATCGCCCGCCGTTCCCTGATCGTCGGCCTCGCCGGCCTGCCGCTCGTCCGCGCCCTGCCGGCGCTCGCCAACGAGACCCTGCCCGACAGCCGTTTCGTGGGCTATGCCCAGCAAGTCAACGACTTCGAGATCGGCTCGGGTCAGCTCGCGCTTTCGAAGTCGGCCAATCCGCAGGTCCGCGGCTTCGCCACCCGCATGATCGCCGAGCACACCGAGGCCGCGTCCGAGCTTGCCAAGGTGCGGCAGGAGGCAGGCATCAGCTATGCACCCGACCCGGCCCGGGCGCCGCATACCGGTCCGATCCTGCAGCGGCTGAGCACGCTCGACGGTCCGGATTTCGACATCGCCTATGCCAAGGCGCAGCTCTCGGTGCTCACCGAGGCCGAGCAGCAGTATGCCGCCAACTCGGCCAATCAGGGCGGCAGCTCGAGCAGCGCCAGCACCGGCGCGGTCATGCGCTTCGCCAAGCGCGAGTATCCGCGCATGGAGCGTCATCGCGAGTTCGCGCAACAGCTCGTGGCGGCCTTTTAGCTCCTAGAATCGGCCGCCCTGCTCCCAGACCTCATAGCCTCGCTTGCGCAGGGCGCAGGCCGGGCAGGTGCCGCAGCCATAGCCCCAGGGATGGCGCTGCGTGCGCTCGTTCAGGTAGCAGGTGTGGGAGCGCTCGACGATCGTCTCGACGAGCGCATCGCCACCCAGTGAATGGGCAAGCGCCCAGGTCTCTGCCTTGTCGAGCCACATCAGCGGCGTGTGCAGAACGAAGTTGCGATTCATGCCGAGGTCGAGCGCGACCTGCAGCGCCTTGATCGTGTTGTCGCGGCAGTCGGGATAGCCCGAATAGTCGGTCTCGCACATGCCGCCCACCAGGTCGCGCAGGCCACGGCGCCAGGCGATGGCCGCGGCGAAGGTGAAGAACAGGAGATTGCGGCCGGGCACGAAGGTATTGGGCAACCCGTCCTTCTCCATGGCGAATGCCATGTCGCGGGTCAGCGAGGTGTCGCTGATCTGGCCCAGCACACCCATGTCGATGAAATGGTCCTCGCCCAGCTTCGCCGCCCAGGCCGGATACAGGCGGCGGATCTCGCCCAGCACCACAAGCCGTTGATCGAGCTCGATTCTGTGCCGCTGGCGATAATCGAAGGCGACGGTCTCGACATGGTCGAAGCGCTCGAGCGCCCAGGCCAGACAGGTCGTGGAATCCTGGCCGCCGGAAAAAAGAACGAGGGCAGAGCGATTTTCCTTCATGCCCGCTTTATCGCGCGCAACCTTTGGGCGCGCCACAGCGTTTAGACCTTTGCCCGTAATGTACGAAAAAGGGGAAACGCGATGTTTGTCTCCGACATTCTTTCGGCAAAGGGCGGTCTCGTCTTCACGATCACGCCCGGCACCACGGTGGCCCAGGCCGCCGAGCAACTCGCCACGCGCCGCGTTGGCTCACTGCTGGTCCTGGACGGCGCCGATTCGGTGGCCGGCATCGTGTCCGAACGCGACCTCGTGCGCGCGCTCGCCCAACACGGCGCGGCAGCCCTCGAGATGGAGGTGCGCGAGATCATGACCCGTCACGTCACGACCTGCGATCCCGACGAGCCGATCGAGAGCGTGATGTCGGCGATGACCCAGGGGCGTTTCCGTCACCTGCCGGTGATGCGCCACGGCGAGCTCCTCGGCCTCGTTTCCATCGGCGACGTCGTGAAGGCGCGTCTGGAAGAGACCCGCCACGAGACCGAGGCGCTCAAGGCCTACATCGTCGCGAGCTGACGACACCATCGCACTGCGTGGATGCTGTAGTTGAGGAACCATTTCCGGTCGCGGGCGTTCGCCGTGGGGGGAGCTTCTCGACTTGAGGGTGAAGCGATGATCACACGTACATTGACCGCGACGGTTCTGGTCGCTGGTGCCGCCTTCCTTTGCCTGCCTGCACAGGCTTCCACGGGTGCTCAAAACGGCTCGATGGAGTCCCAAGGCGCTCAGCAGAGCCCTGCCGCCGCCTCGACCGTGGACAGCGGCACAACGGTCCACCAGCAGGCGCAGAGGGTGGGGCTAACGCCAAGCCATCTGCGCGGCGACGCCGCCGAGCGGCAGATGACACAGTGCCTGAACAACGCCGCGTCCCAGCAGCAGCCGTTGAGCACTTGCCACCGTTAACGACGAACTTCCTTTCCTTGCAGGCCCGCCGCTCCACTCTGGACGGCGGGCTTTTCTTTTGCGGCTACAGCTATCGTGCTCTAGCGACCGACGATGATCGGGCAGCCGCAGATCGGGCAGGTCGCCGAGAGCGATTGTGCGGAAGGATCCGCCAGGAGCGCCGCTTTCAATTGCGCCTGCAAGGCGGCGTGCTCGGAAGCGCCGCCGCAGCGATTGGAGTAGGCAAGGCCGATCGGACTGTCGGGGCTGATCTCTTCAACGGTCCAGGCGTTGGCGGCGGGCGCGAACGATTGGACGGCGCCGCCGGTGACCAGCGCTCCCGCGGCCTGCAGGAGACGACGGCGTCCCCGTGTTGCGTCTGTCATGCTCGATCTCCCATTTTTAATGATATAACATTGCGCTATGCTTCCGCTTCCTCCCGCGGTCCTGGAAGTTTTCTATGCGCCGAGCTGCACGCCGTGCCGTCTCGAGCTGCCTGTCCTTGCCGCGTTCACACAGGAAGGCGGGCAGGTCCGCGTTGTGATCCTGGATGAAGAAGCCCGGGCGCGTGACGAGTTGCGCGCCGTTTCGCCTCGCCTCGAAGCCTCGGCAAAAGCACTAACCGGAGCATCGCCGGGGGACGCGATGCGCGCTGCGGGCAATGCCAACGGCATCCTGCCGTTTTCCCGCGCCGTCACGCCCGGCGGCGAAATCTGTGCAAAATGGACGGGCCGCCTCACGCTGGATCGCGCCCGCGAGCTCGTGGCCGCTTGTGCGAAGCTCATGACTTCACGGCCTTAGCTTCGATCCTGAAGAACAGCGCCTGTTCCTTGTCGTCGATCAGGCGCAACCGTCCAGAGACGGTCTTGAGCTGCTCGTTCCAGGGAATGGCCTTGTCGGAGAAGACCTCGATGACCTCGTTCGGCTCGCCGGGCGGACAGAACATGCAGACCGGCGTGTTGCGGGTGATCAGGAAGTGCTTCGTCCGGTCCGATCCGTCCATGGGCAGGATGAATCCGCGCACGGAAACATCCTGGCCATTGAGCGCCTTCACTTCGGGCGTCACGTCGATGCTGTAGAGACCCTTCCTGTTGTAGCTGACCTTGCAGGCCGCAAGCTTGGTCCAGAGCGGATCGTGGGCCTTCGGAAGCCATTTCTGCGCCGCCGCTTCGTCAGCGGGCTGGCTGTTTTCCTGCGCCTGCGTGGAGAGAGCCGCCAGCATCGGCACGGCAAATGCCAGCAGGAGAGGAAAGCGACGTCGGGAGAGGGATGTCATGCGCGCAAAAGCTCCTCTACTTCGGCGTGGGCCGCGCGCAGAGCCGGAAAGAGCGCGGCGAGGATGGCGACGAGCAAGGTTCCGGCCAGGATTCCGGCGATCTGGTCCAGGCTGGGATGGGGCTGCAGCAGCAGACCGGTGCTCTCGGCCAGCAGCGTGCGCAGGACCGCGAGCAAACCCGTCGTGAAAACCGCGCCGACGGCGAGCGCGGCCACGGCAATGATCGCGGCCTCGGCGAAGGCGACAAGCGCGAGGTGGATCGGCCCGGCGCCGAGCGCGCGCAGGAGGGCGAGATCGCGGGTGCGGGTGTTCATCGTCGCCATCAGACCGATGGCGGCGCCGATGCCCGCGACCGCCACGAGGAGCAGGCCAAGCGCCATGACGGCGGTGGTCAGCGGGCGCGCGTAGCTGACCAGCCGTGCGATCTCCAGGCTCGGGCTCGCGGCCGACAGTGTCTCCGTTGCATCGATCTGTCGCGGCAGAAACGCGGCCGCCGCGGGCATGCGGAAGGAGGCGACGATGGCCGTTGCCGCGTCCGGCAGGTTCGCGACCAGTGCTTCATCGGTCGATCCGTGCTCGGCGATCTCGATCTTCGCCTGCTCCTCGTGGATATAGCGAACCGTCTCGATGTCGGTGAGCACCAGCTGATCGACCACCGAGCCGGTCGGCTTCAGGATGCCGACGACACGATAGGGGAAGTGGGCATGCGCCTCGCCGCCGGCCACCAGCCCGTGCACGCCGACGAAGCTGTCCCCGACCTTGAGATGCAGCGCCTGCGCCGCGCGGGCGCCCAGCACCGCCTGCAGCTTGTCGGTCCACGCCTGCCCGTCGGCGAACGCCGCTCGATATATGTCCAGGATCGCCGGCGTCGCGCCGACGATGCGCCATCCGCCGATATTGTCACCGAGTGCGATCGGGCTTGCCGCACGAACCATCGGCCCCTGCACCGTGGCCATCGCCGCCTTGGTCGAGACGAGACCACGCGGGTCGGAGACATGCAGGGCGCAACACAGCACGAGATCGAGCGCTGATCCCTTCGGTCCGACGACAAGATCGACGCCGCCCCACGCTTGCCGTGCGGCTTCGGGCAGCGCCTCGAAACCGAGCAATGTCGTGGCGATCGCGGCGATGCCCAATGCACCGACCAGCACCGACAGGCACGCCTGCCCCCAGCGTCGTCGAAGATAAGCGGCGGCGAGACCGACGAAGTTCATGATGGCCGTCCCATTTCGATGACCCGGGAAACGCCACTGAGCACACGCCGATCATGCGTTGCGATCACGAGAGCGGCGCCCTCGCTCAGCGCCGCCTCCTTCAGAAGCGACAGGAGCGATGCCGTGGCATCGTCGTCCAGCGCCGACGTCGGTTCATCCGCCAGCACCACCGCCGGTTTGTTGAAAAGCGCACGCGCGACGGCGACGCGCTGCGCCTGGCCATGGCTCAATCGGTCGACGCGCCGCTGCTCGAGGCCGCCCAGTCCGAGCTTCTCCAGCAGATGGGCGAGCCGCTTCGGATCGGGTCGGACGCCAGCGCACCGGGCCGCCAGCAGGAGGTTGGCTTTGACGCCGAGAGAATCGATCAGATGGAACGATTGGAAGATGAGGCCGATGCGACGGCCGCGAAAGCGGTCCCGCTCGCGGTCCGGCAGGCGCCAGAGATAGGTGCTGTCTACGGCGATGTCGCCTTGCCGCGGCGCGCGTACGCCCGAGAGCGCCATGAGAGCGGTTGTCTTGCCCGAGCCCGAAGCGCCGACGATGGCGATCGTATCCCCGGCATGGATGTCGAGGTCGGGCAGCCGCGCGATCGCCTGTCTCCCGCGCGCGAGTACGACATCTCGCGTGAACAGCAGAGGAGACGAAACCGAACCTTCAACCACGAGTCCGCACCTTGCATCTCAGATGGGCTGTTCAATCGAAATGTTATACTATACCATTAGAAGATCAACAACTTCGAGCGCGTCATGTTGAGACGGACTTTCGCCGCATCCCTTGCAGCCCTCGCGGGAGGCGCGCGCATAGCGGACGCAAAGCCTCTTCTTACGATCGTCGCGACATTCTCGATTCTTGCCGATCTGGTCGAGCAGGTTGCCGGAGACAAGGCTCAGGTGAGCGCGCTCGTCGGTCCCGACGGCAATGTGCACGTCTATTCGCCGACGCCGTCGGACGTCGTGAGGATCGCGAGAGCCGAACTCATCGTCTTCAACGGCCTGGGACTGGACGGATGGTTGTCGCGCATCATGTCCGCTTCCGCCTCGCGTGCCGTCTGCCTGTTGGCCACCGAGGGCCTTTCCCCGCTGCACGATCCCACTGGCGCCGCTCTCAAGCTGGATCCCCATTGTTGGCACGACGTGTCGCAGGCCAGACGATATGTGGCCAATATCGCGAGCAGTCTCAAGGCGATCGATGCGGGAAATGTCGCGCTCTACGATGCGCGCGCGTCCGCCTATGACGCGAGGCTGGCCGCGCTGGACGGCTGGATACGCGGTGAAATTGACGCGGTGGATCCGGCCCGTCGCAAGGTCATCACGGGACATGATGCGTTCCGTTATTTCGGCCGGGCCTACGGCGTGGAGTTTCACTGCGCCTTCGGCGTTGATCCCGAAAGTGAACCTTCGGCGCGCGATATCGCGGCGATCATCTCGTTGGCACGCCGGGAAAGGATCAATGCCCTGTTCATCGAGAATCTTTCGAACCCGACGTTGATCGAGCAGATCGCCCACGACACCGGCGTCGCGATCGGCGCGAAGCTCTACAGCGATGCGCTCTCGCCTGCCGATGGGCCGGCGCCGACCTATGAGGCGATGATGAGACACAACACCTCCGCGCTCGTCGCCGGCATGAAGCGGAACTGAGACTGGAGTCCCGGCCGGTGGGACGATGTCTGGGCTTGCGTACCAGAGGCGGTATATTATAACATTCCATTCAAGACATAAAGGAAGGGGATGCGATGCGGCGTTTGATGGCGCGTTCTTGGCGGGGAAGTTCGGTGGTTCTGCTGGGCACTTCGCTTGCCATACCGGCGGCGGCTCAGACACCTCCGGCAACAATCCCTCCGGCAGCGACGCCCGCACCGGCAACGACGCCGCCGCCCGCGGACACAACGACTCCAGGTGCGCTTGCCCCCATCACGGTGACGGCCAAGCGCCTCGACGAGGCCCGCTCGTCCATTCAACCGAGCCTCGGCGCGACGACTTACGAGTTCTCTCCGGAGGCGATCAACAACATTCCCACGGGTGAGAATGCGCCGCTCAACCAAGTGCTGCTGCGCGCCCCCGGTGTAGCGCAAGATAGCTTCGGTCAGATCCACGTGCGCGGAGATCACGCCAATGTGCAGTACCGGCTCGACGGCGTGCAGTTGCCCGAGGGGTTGAACCTGTTCGGCCAGGCGCTGTCGACGCGGTTCGCCGACAAGCTGTCGCTGATCACCGGCGCATTGCCGGCTCAGTACGGTTTCTTCCAGGCCGGCGTTATCGACATGACCCTGAAATCCGGCACCAACAACCCCGGCGCCGAAGCGTCGATCATGGGCGGCTCGTTCAACTGGGTCGAACCTTCATTCTCCTACGGCGGTCGCTCGGGCAAGATCGACTACTTCATCACCGGCGACTGGATACACAACGATATCGGCATCGAGAACCCGACGTCGTCGGGCTATCCGATCCACGACACCACAAATCAATGGCATGCGTTTGCCAAGGTGACAGGCATCGTCGATGAAAATACGCGCCTCAGCTTCATCGGCGGCGGCTTCAACGGGGCCTTTCAGATACCAAACAATCCGGGGCAGGCGGCCGCCTTCACCGTGCAAGGCAATTCGATCTTTAACAGCGTCTTTCTCAATCAGCAGCAGTGGGAACAGACCTACTTCGGCATCGCTTCTCTGCAGAAGCATTACGGCACCGCCGACTTCCAGGTTTCCGCCTTCGCCCGCTACAACGGCCTCAACTATCAGCCCGATCCACTCGGCGATCTGATGTTCAACGGAATCGCGCCTTGGGCGGGCCGCACGGATCTGGCGACGGGCATTCAGGGTGACGGCAGCTGGAAGATCGCCGAGAACCACACCTTGCGCGGTGGCTTCCTGGTGCAGCGCGAGCATGCGACCAGCCTCACCAACGCCCAGGTGTTGCCCGTCGACGATACGGGCACGCCGACGACGGACCAGCCATCCGGCATCAACTACGGTTCGGATCTGATCGGCTGGATGTACGGCGTCTACCTGCAGGACGAGTGGAAGATCGCGCCGCGGGTCACCGTCAACTACGGCCTGCGCTTCGACGCCATCGACCAGACCGTGCAGGAGAACCAGCTCAGCCCGCGCATCAACGTTGTCTGGGAGGCAAACGACAAGCTGACCGTCCACGCAGGCTATTCGCGCTACTTCACGCCGCCGCCGCTGGCCCAGGTCAACAACTACGCCATCGCCGTGACCGCGGGCACGACCGCAGCGCCTGCCGTCACCCAGAACGATCCGGTGCGGGCGGAGCGTGCGAACTACTTCGATGCGGGCTTCGAGGTCAGGCCCTCGACAGGTCTGAAGTTCGGCGTCGACGCCTACTACAAGATCGCCCAGAACCTGCTCGACGAAGGCCAGTTCGGCGCTCCCATCGTACTGACGTCGTTCAACTACGCCAACGCGCAGGTGAAGGGCATCGAGCTGACCGGCAGCTACGACTCCGGTCCATGGTCGATCTACGGCAACGTCGCCTGGTCCGATGCCCAGGGTACGAACATCAACTCGGCGCAGTTCAATTTCAGCCCCGACGACCTCGCCTATATCGCCCAGCACTACATCTATCTGGATCATAACCAGAGCGTGACGGGCTCGGCGGGAGCGGCTTACATCTTCAACCAGGATTCGGAATGGGCGACCAAGCTGTCGGCCGACCTGCTCGTGGGCAGCGGCCTGCGCGCCGACCTCGTCCTGCCCGATGGCTCCTCCATCCCGAACGGGCAGTCGCTGCCTTACTACGCGGTGCTGAACCTTTCGGCGGTGCAGAAGATCCCAGTCAAGGGCACGCGCGGCGCCACGCTTCGGCTCGATGTTCTGAACCTGTTCGATACGTCCTATGAGATCCGCAACGGCACCGGTGTCGGCGTCGGCGCGCCGCAATACGGCATGCGCCGCACCTTCCTGGTGACGTTGGCGCAGAAATTCTAAGGGCGTCTGCTGAGGTCCGCTGTGGCCAAACGGTTTTCCCCCTCGCCGCGAAGTGAACGCCCGTCGGGGAGCCGTTTGCGGCCGCCCGGCTCGGAGCGGCACAAGCTGACGGAACTTCAGGCTTCGACGCTCGATGTGTTGTCGAAGGCAGAGAAGCCGATCGGCGCCTACGAGATCCTGCGGCGCGTCGACGCGGCGTTGAGACGTGATCTCAAGCCGATGACGATCTATCGGGTCATCGAGTATCTGGATCGTGCCGGATTGGTGACGCGCATCGAGAGCCTCGGCGCCTACGTTGCCAATTCCGACACCCGGCGGTCAACCGCCCACATCCACTTCTGGTGCACTCATTGCCGCCAAGCGTCGACCGTCGAGACGGCGGCCATCGAAAAGCTCATTTCGAAAGGGGCAGCGGCCCTAGGCTTCAAGGTCGGCAAGATGGTGGTCGAATGCCCCGGCATATGCGCCGAGTGTTTGCCCGTGGACCGACTTTCAAAGACGGGCGATGCCGCCAAGGCCTCTCGGACGGGCTAGACCGCCCGCCAGCCGGGCTTGCCCGGATCGACCAGCTTGTAGTTGACCGGTGCGATGCCGCAGATGGCGATGATGGCCGGTTCGTTGTGGCCGCGGATCACGCCGTCATAGTGCGGCGTCCCGGCGACGCGGTGGACGTAACTGCCGGCCGGCGCGGGCACGCACGCGGCGGGATCGAAGTCGAGGCCGCTGTTGCACCACCAGGTGCCGGACAGGACCATGCAGAAGCGGTCGGTGCTGTAGAGATGCGGCGCGCTCATGAAGCCCGGCCACCAGCGCACCAGCGTGTAGTAGAGACCCTTGCCGTTCAGGTCGCCGGCCAGCAGGCAGGACTCCGAGCTCTTGGGCGGATTGTTCGGATTGGATTTCCACTGCAGCTCGTTCGCCAGCTTGATGACGGTCTGCGTGCGGTCGATCGGGCTCGCCGCCGCTTCGCCGGCGCCGAAGGGCAGAGCCGCCAGCAAAGAGGCGAGCACCAGGTCGCGACGCGATGCGTTCTCTTCCATTTGCGCCAACCCTCGCGTTTTCCGTCGGAGCATTGGCAGCAGAGCCCGCTCAGGCGGACGAGTCACGCACGAAGTTCTCCGCCAGGGCGTGGTAGATGCCTTCCTTGCAGATGAGCCGCGACACCGCCCAGCCGATCAGCGCGGCCGCCATCAGCGGCACGACCATCGCATGGTCCTCGGTCATCTCCGTCACGATCACGAAGGCGGTGATGGGCGCCTGCACGACGCCGGGGAAATAGGAGACCATGCCCAGCAGCATCAGTGTCTGGACCGGGGTGGTCGGGAACCAGGCGGCGAGGTTCGAACCGAGTCCCGCGCCGACGGCAAGCGAGGGCGAAAAGATGCCGCCGGGAATGCCGCTGATCGTCGACAGGATGGTGGCGACGAGCTTCAGACCGCCGAAGCTGCCCGCCATGGGCGTGCCGCTTTCGAGCGCCGTCTTCACCTGGGCATAGCCCGTGCCATAGATGAGGTCGCCCGAGACCAGGCCGCACAGCGCGACCGCGACGCCGCAGAACGCGGCGAAGACGATCTTGTGTCGCTTGATGGCGCGGCCGAGCGCGCCCGGCAGGCCGGCGGCCACGACGATCACGATCCGGCTGAAGAGGCCGCCCGCCAGCCCACCAAAGACGCCGCAGACCGGCACCGCGAGCCAGTCGATGGCGGTCTGCAGGCTGGCCGCCGTCGTGCCGAAATAAGTGTAGTTGCCGATCAGCCCGAGCGACGTCAGGCCGGCGGCGATCACCGTCGCGATGATGAGGCTGCTGGTCCTGGTCTCGAACGCCCGGCTCATCTCCTCGATGCCGAAGACGATGCCGGCGAGCGGCGTGTTGAAAGCGGCAGCGACGCCCGCCGCGGCGCCGGCCAGGATGAGACCGGGCTGCCGGCGGGGACTGAGCCGCCCCAGGGCGAACATGATGGAGGCACCGATCTGCACGGTCGGACCTTCGCGTCCCACCGACGCGCCGCACAGCAGGGCAAGCAGCGTCAGGAGGATCTTGCCGACGGCGATGCGGAGGGAAACGAGTCGGGAGCGGGCGGCATGGCCGGTCAGCTTCCGCGCGGCGATCGCCTGCGGGATGCCGCTGCCCTGCGCATTCTGGAAATACCGATTGGTCAGGAACACGGAGAGCGCAAATCCGCAGGGCGTGACGATCAGCGCCGCATAGCGTGACCTGGACAGGAGGTCGGCAAAGACGATCTGCGCGCGATCGGCGAGAAAGGCAAGTGCCACGGCGGACGCGCCGACGACGATGCCGCCCGCGAGGAACAGCACGCGACGCCGCCAGCGCACGGTCAATACGCGAAAGAATCTCGCACGGATATGCAGACGCGGAAATGTCATTGCCGACGCTTATAGCGCGACGGCCGGCCGGATGCGCAAACGCATAAGGCCGCGGGGAGAAAGCTTCGCCCTAGTCGAGGATGTCGGCCCTGGTGGACTCGATGAAGCCCAGCACCTGTTCACGCTCGGCGGTCGGCACGTTGAAGCTGTCGAGCGTCGCGCCGACATGGTCGATGCAAGCATTCCAGTCGCTCTCGTCGATGCGCATGCCCTTGTGCGAGGTCTTCATATCGCGGCCAACATAGAGCAGGGGCCCGCCGGCCGAGGCGCAGAGGAAATCGATCAGGAGCTGCTTCTCGCGACGCAGCCCGTCTTGTCCGCGGTGCTGCCAGAAGCGGCCGAGCTGAGGATCGCCCGCGAGCCGCGGCAGCAGATTCTCGACCACGGCGGCAATGCCGTCATAGCCGCCCAGCCGGGCGTAAAGCGTATCGGTCATCGGGGCCTCCCCGAGCTCAAGGGTAGAGCGATCTTGTTACAATCCCCGGACGCGGCGTTCACCTATAATGCCGGCGACTGACTTCATTCGAAGGATGACGATCGTGGTTCAAGCTCTTCCCCTGCAAGGCAAGGTGGCCCTCGTGACGGGTGCCGGAAAAAATATCGGCCGGGCCATCGCCCTCACCTTGGCGCGCGACGGTGCCGCCGTGCTGGTCAACGGCCGCAGCGACAAGGCAGCCGTCGACGAGGTCGTGCGCGAGATCGAGGCCGCGGGCGGCAAGGCACACGCCGCGATGGGCGACGTCTCCGATCCCGCGGTGGCGCCCCGGCTGGCCGCCGAGGCCGAGAAACTGGGCGGCGTCGACATCCTGGTGAGCAATGCGGGGCTGCGCCGCCAGACGTCGTTCCTCGACATGTCGTTCGACGAATGGCGCGAGATCATGTCGGTGGCGCTCGATGGCGCCTTCCTGCTGGGCAAGGCCTTCGTGCCGCAGATGGTCGCCAAGGGCAAAGGCGGCGCCTTCGTCGCCATGTCGGGTGTCTCCACGCACGTCGGCACGCTCAATCGCTGCCACGTCTCGGCGTCCAAGTCGGGCCTCGAAGGGCTGATGCGCGCGCTGGCGCGCGAGCTCGCGCCGCACAAGATCACCTGCAATGCGGTGTCCCCCGGCGCCATCGACACCGCGCGGGCAGCGTCGGCCGGACCGCGCCCGATCCAGGGCCGGCCCATTCCGCTCGGCCGCATGGGTACGGTGGAGGAGATCGCGGCCATGGTGCGCCTGATCGTCGGACCGGAAGGCACCTTCATCACCGGCCAGACCATCCATGTGAATGGCGGTGAGTTCCTGACGTGAGGAACCTCATCACCGACGTGCCCGGCGTGACGGTGGGCAATGCGCACGATGCGCGCGCGGCCACCGGCGTCACGGTCGCGGTGTTCGACAAGAGCACGGTGATGAGCGTCGCCACCCTGGGCGGCGCGCCGGGCGATCGCGCCGTGACCTTGCTCGATCCCGAGATGACGCGCGGCGTGGTCGATGCCGTCGTCCTCTCCGGCGGCTCGCTCTATGGCCTCGATGCGGCAGGCGGCGTTTCGGCGGTGCTGTGTTCGCAAGGCAAGGGCGCCACTTTCGGCGGCATCGTCCTGCCAGTCGCGGTGCAGGCGATCCTGTTCGATCTCATGAATGGCGGCGAGAAGGATTGGATCAAGGAGCCGGTGAAGGTGCGGCCGCCTTACTGGGATCTTGGCCGCGATGCGACCTTGGCGGCTTCGGAAGAGTTTGCGCTGGGCACCGTCGGTGCGGGCTTTGGCGCCACCACGGTGAACCTGAAAGGCGGGCTGGGCTCGGCGAGCCTGCGCACGGCGCGCGGCTTCACCGTCGGCGCTCTCGTGGCGGTGAATGCCGTCGGCATGGCGACGGTCGGCGACAGCAGGCACTTCTGGGCCGCGCCGTATGAGCAGGGCAGGGAATTCGGCGGTCACGGTTCGCCGGCGACGGTGCCCGCGGAAGCGCTCGCGATCCGCATGAAGGGCCAAGCGATGCCGGCGACGGCGACGACCATTGGGCTGGTCGCGACCGACGCCAAGCTTACCAAGTCCGAGTGCAAGCGGCTCGCCATCATGGCGAACGACGGTCTCTCGCGCGCCTTGCGGCCCGTGCATGCGCCCAACGACGGAGACACGGTCTTCGCCGCGGCGACGGGCAGTGCAGGAGCTGGCGGCGATCCGTTCGCGCTGACGGAGCTGGGTGCGGCGGCAGCGGATTGCCTGGCGCGGGCGGTGGCGCGCGGCGTCTACGAGGCGACGGCGCTGCCCTACAAGACATCGTTGCCCGACTACAAAACGCGCTTCGGGTGACCTTCGACGCCGTCATCGTCGGTGCCGGCGCGGCCGGCCTGATGTGCGCCATCCGCGCCGGGCAGCGCGGCAAGCGGGTGCTGGTGCTCGATCACGCCGACAAGGTTGGCAAGAAGATCCTCATTTCGGGCGGCGGGCGCTGCAACTTCACCAACCTGGATGCGCAGCCCGAGGCGTTCCTGTCGGCCAACCCGCATTTCTGCAAGTCGGCGCTGAGCCGCTACACGCAGCACGACTTCATCGCCCTGGTCGAGAAGCATCGCATCGCCTGGCACGAGAAGACCCTGGGCCAGCTCTTCTGCGATGGCTCGGCGCGCCAGATCGTGGCCATGCTGCTCGACGAAGCGCGCGCGGTCGGTGTCGAGGTGCGCCCCTCGCATCGGCCGACGACCGTCGAGAAATCCGACCGCTTCACCGTGCGCACGGACAGGGGCGACTTCGACGCGCCCGCCGTCGTTCTGGCGACCGGCGGCCTGTCGATCCCGAAGATGGGCGCCACCGGCTTCGCGCATCAGGTCGCGCGGCGCTTCGGTCTGGCGGTGACGGAGACGCGGCCGGCGCTGGTGCCGCTCACCCTGCCGGTGCCGGAGCTGAGCGGCGTGTCGCTCGATGTGATCGCTTCGTGCGGCAAGGCTCGTTTCCGCGAAGCCATGCTTTTCACGCATCGTGGCCTCTCGGGTCCGGCGATCCTGCAGGTCTCGTCCTATTGGCGCGAAGGACAGGAGATCGCGATCGACCTGCTGCCCGACACCGACGCCGCGTCGTTCCTGAAGGAGCGCAAGCGCACGCGGCCGAAGGCGGAGCTGCGCACGATCCTGACCGAGGTGATGCCGCAGCGGCTGGCCGCCCATCTTGCACCCGAAGGCATCATGGCTGAGCAGCGCGACAAGGCGCTGGAGACTCTGGCCGCGCGGCTCAAGGCGTGGCGCATCACGCCGACCGGATCGGAAGGCTATGCCAAGGCCGAGGTCACACGGGGCGGCATCGATACACACGAACTGTCGTCGCGCACCATGATGGCAGCCAAGGTGCCGGGTCTCTTTGCGATCGGCGAAGCGGTCGACGTGACCGGCTGGCTGGGCGGCTACAACTTTCAATGGGCCTGGTCGTCGGGTTGGGTGGCGGGCGACTCGCTCTAGCGCTAGCTTTGCATCATGCGTCGTTTGGCGTTCCTGCTCGTCTGCCTGCTGCCCGTGCTGGCGGCGGCGCAGCCGGCCGAGCGCCCTCGAACGACGCCCGACTATCGCCAGACGGCGGCGGTACTGGCACATTATCCTGCCGTGCCTGACATCGTTCTCGACAGTCCGGGCTTTCGCCATCCGCAACAGCCCACCCTCACCAGCCAGGAAGCGATGCTCGATTTCCTGTCCGGACTGGCACGCGAGTCGCGTCGGATGGTGCTGGGCAGTGTCGGCCGCTCGGCCGAGGGCCGCGACATCCCGCTGCTCTATTTCACCGCCGAGGGGCTGGCCGATCCAGCCGCCATCCGGCGGCTCGGCCGGCCGATCATCTGGCTGATCGGCCAGCAGCACGGCAACGAGCCCGCGGGCGGCGAGGCCATGCTGGCGCTCTCCTCCCTGCTCGCGAAAGGCAAGCTGGCGCCGCTGCTGTCACGCATCACCGTCGTGATCGTGCCGCGCCTCAATGTCGACGGCGCAGCGGCCGACAAGCGCACCTTGGCCTCGGGTGCCGACGCCAACCGAGACCATCTGCTGCTCAGCCAGCCCGAGGTGCGCGCGCTGCATCTCGCGATGAAGGAGCTGCCACCCGACGTGGTGTTCGATCATCACGAGTTCAGCGTCGGCTGGCGCTGGAAGGAGAAGTTCCAGGCGCTGCAGGCCGCCGACGTGATGATCCTCGAGGCAACCAATCCCTCGATCCCCAAGCCGCTGACCGACATCGCGCGTGGCCTCTACCGGCCGGCGCTCGAGAAGGCGATGAAGGGCCATGGCCTCTCGAGCTTCGACTACGTCACGACCGAGCCGAAGATCGCCGACAAGCGCGTGTCGCTCGGCGGCACCGCGCCGGGCATCGCGCGCAACACCTTCGGTCTGCGGGGCAGCGTCTCTTACCTGATCGAGACGCGTGGCATCGGCATCGGCCTGCAGAGCTACCAGCGCCGGGTTGCCACGCATCTTCTGCTCGCCGAGGCGGTGCTGGAGGTGAGCGCCGCCGATCCCGGCGCGCTGCGGCGCCGACTCGCCGCGGCGCGCACCGCGGCCGCGGAGGCGCGGACCGACTTGATCGTCACGCACCAGGAGGGCGAGCGAGACGTCGACCTGCCGCTGATCGACGCTGAAAGCGGCGCGCCCAAGCCCACCACCGTGCGCCTGATCGACAGCCGCGACATCCGTCCTGTCGATGTGCGTCCGCGCCCTGCGGGCTATCTCGTGCTGCGCGGTGCCAAGGCCGTTGCCGAGCGGCTGGCGCTGAACGACGTGGGCGCCTGCGAGGTCGAGACCGGCGGGCTCTACGCGGTCGAGGCCTACGACGTCACGCGCACCACGCCGACCACGAGCCGCAACGCAATCAATCCCGACCAGTCGGTGCGCGTGACGCTCAAGAAGAAGATGCTCGACGTGCCGCCCGGCACCTTGTTCGTGCCCATGGCGCAGCACGCCGCAGGCATCGTCGCGGCGGCCCTGGAGCCCGATTCACCCGGCAGCTATGTCGGCGTCGGCGTGATCCCCATGGCCGCTGACGAGACCGAGGCACCGGTCTATCGCGTGCCGATGGATACGGCGCTGCCGCTGAAGCCGTGCGAGGCGCGTTAGCTTCTCGTGTCATTTGGAGCGCGGGCCTCTGGCCCGCATTCATGAGCGGGCCGGAGGCCCGCGCTCCGAATGAGTCGATCCATTGATCAGAACGAGTGCATCCCAAAGGCGACGGTTACGCTCCTCACCGCCAGTGGAGACCCGGATCCACGGCATGAATTGCCGAAGCGCGGGGACCGCAGGAGACGCTGCACGGTGGGGCAGATCGAGCGCGGTAGAGCGAGGTCGGTATGGCTAACCTCACTGTTACTTTGGGTACGTTTAACAGTATCCATCTGGTAACTGGCACCACATTAGGGGTCGCAGACTCACCTCTGCGACTGCCAAATCCGGCTTACGCAGCCGAAGACACTGCACCTCTATCAGCGATGGGACGAGGTCAGTATGACCGACCCCACCGCCAGATTTGATACGTTTAGCGGTAACTTTGGGTAACCGAGACTCACTAACCCTCCCCCGTCATACGGGGGAGGTGGCGCGGTAATCCGCGACGGAGGGGGAAAGCCTCCGTCGAAATGCCTGCAGGTTTCAGATCATGAACTGAACTCGGAAGGGGCGGTCGCGGTGCTCTCCCCCCTCCGTCCGCGAAGACGCGGACACCTCCCCCGTATGACGGGGGAGGGGAAGATCTCTCACATCATCGTCGTCATGTAGTGCTTTGCGATCTCGCCCGGGGTGGCCTGCCAGACGTTGCCGAAGCGCTCGATCCGGCGCAGGGCCTCGTCGAGATACTTGATGCGGTGGGCCATGCCCATCAGCCAGGGATGGATCGACAGGCTGAAGACCTGGCCGCCTTCCTTGTGCAGGAGTTCGAAGGCGTCGCCCACGAGGTCGGGATAGCGCGGGGTGTTGATGCGGCGCAGCCAGAGCTGCTGCACGTCGTCCCATTCCGGCTGGTTGGGCATGGAGACGAATTTACGGCCGACTTTCATCGGGTAGGGCTGGTCGTCGTTCGGCCAGTCGAGCACGTAGTCGAGGCCGGCATCGGCCAGGAGCTGCGGCGTGCGCTGGCTCTCGCCGAATTCCTGGCCGAGCCAGCCGGTCGGCTTCTCGCCGGCCGCCTTTTCGATCGCAGCGATCGAGGTCGCGATCTCCTGCTTCTCCTCGGCCTCGCTCATCTTCGAACTGATCATGCGGTTGGCCGACACACCGTGGGCGATGAACTCGTACTTCCGCTTCTTGAACTGCTCGATCAGGAAGGGATAGCGCTCGGCGGCCATGGCGTTCACCGCGACGCCGGCCTTGATCTGGTAGCGGTCGAGCACGTCGAGCACCCGGAAGATGCCGGTGCGGTTGCCGTATTCGCGCTGTGTCCAGGTGCGGTAGTCGGGATGGTAGACGCCGAACTCGCCGGTGAAGCGGGTATCCTTCAGCGCCGTCTCGTCGGGCAGCAGCTCGTAATATTCGAGATGCAACACGACGCAGAAGGCGACGCGCGCGTTCTTCGGCCAGTGCAGCCGCGGGCGCAGCGGGAAGGGTACGTAGTCGTACCAGGGATTGTCCATCCCCGGCTTGAGCGGCGGCGGGTTCTTGGGAACGGAAGGGCTGCTCATCCTACGCCTCCTTCCCGAGATGCTGCTGGTAGGCCGCGAGCCCGTTCTCCTTGTACCAGTCGAGGATCTCCTCGGCGGTACAGACCCAGGCGTCCTTGTGCTGGCGGATGTAGCCCAGCGCCCTATCGAGATGCTTCAGGCGATGCGGCGCCGACATCATGTAGGGGTGCAGCGCGATGCACATCACGCGGCCGTTCTCGTTGCCCTCGCGATAGACCGTGTCGAAATGGTCGACGATCATCTGCGCGAATTCCTCGGCCTCGACCGGCTGGCGGTAGATCATCGCGTCGTTGAGATCCATCGAGTAGGGGATGTGCATCAAGGTGCCGTGCTTGGTGGCGAGCGGCGTCGGCTGGTCGTCGTGATAGAAGTCGCAGAGATATTCGAGACCGGCCTGCTTCACGAGATCGGGCGTGTTCAGCGTGTTGGACACGGCGGGCGAAAACCAGCCGCGCAGCTTGCGGCCCGTCAGGCGCTGGTGCGTGGCCTTGCTGTGCTCGATCACCTCGAGCTCCTCTTCCGGCGCGTAACCCCAGTGATAGCGCGTGTTGAAATAGCCGTGGCTCATATACTCCCAGCGTCGCGCTTCCATGGCCTCCAGGATCTCGGGATACATCTCGATCACCGACATGGAGAGCGAGACGGTGCAGCGGAAGGCGTGCTTGTCCATCACCTCGAACATGCGCCACAGTCCGACGCGATTGCCGTAGTCGCGGCCGCCATAGCCCAGTACGTCGGGATGCGGCATGCGCGGCCAGGGATTGCGGATGCGGACCTCGGCCGGGATGTACTCATAGTGCTCGATGTTGGGGCAGGCCCAGACCGCGACGCGCGCGCCGTTGGGCCATTTGAGCCGCGGCCGCTCGACGATGGGGGAATAGCCGAAGCGATAGGGATCCATCCGCTCTCTTCCGTGAGGTGACTCCGGGAGTGCAACATGCGACGTAAAGAGGTGCAACCGCGCGGGCGACACATTCGCACAGCGGCTCGTACTGGCTTCTGAAATCCGGAGGAGACAATGGACGTACGCATGGATGGCCGCGTGGCCGTGATCACGGGCGGCAGCACGGGCTTGGGACTTGCGATGGCCAAGGAATTTGCGGCGTCAGGCGCGTCGGTCGCGATCCTCGCCCGCAAGGCCGATGTCATCGCCTCGGCCAAGGCCGAGATCCAGAAGGCCGCCGGCAAGAGCAACGCCAAGGTCGAGGGTTATTCCTGCGACGTCGCCAAGGCGCAGCCGATCGCCGATACCTGGAAGAAGATCGAAGCCGACTTCGGCAAGGTCGATATCGTGGTGAACAATGCCGGCATCAGCCATGCCAAGGCCTTCGACACGGTGACCGACGAGGATTGGCAGGGCGATCTCGATCTCAAGCTCTTCGCCGCCATCCGCCTCTGCCGCCTCGCACTGCCTGGCATGCGCGAGCGCAAGTGGGGCCGCGTGGTCAACGTGCTGAACATCGGCGCCAAGGCACCGAATGCGAACTCGACGCCGACCAGCGTCAGCCGCGCCGCCGGCCTCGCGCTGACCAAGGCGATGAGCCAGGAGAATGCCAAGCACGGCGTGCTGGTGAACGCGATGCTGGTCGGCCTGATCGAGAGCGACCAGTGGGCGCGCCGCTTCAAGGGTCCGGCCGGCGAGGGCAAGACCTACGAGCAGTTCCTGGCTGGCATGGCGGGCCGCATCCCGCTCGGCCGCATGGGCAAGGCCGAGGAGTTCGCCCGCATGGCCTGCTTCCTCTGCTCCGACGCCGGCTCCTTCATCACCGGTGTCGCCATCAACGTTGACGGCGGTGCGAGCCCGGTGGTGTAAACACGACCGGGATGACTCTGCACTGGACAATAGAAGCCCACGAGCGGCTCATCACGCTCGTGGCCGACGGCGACGTCGCGCGAAATGAAATCGAGACCTTCATGGACGAGATGATGGCGGCCGACGCCGGCTCCTATCGCAAGCTGCTCGATGCCAGCGCGGGGACGAGCGAGCTGGACGAGAACGACATGCTCGCGCTCGGAGTGCGCATCCGGGGCATCCATTTCATCGTCCCCACCGGGCCGCTCGCCATCATCGAGCCGGACTACGACTACAGGCGCTATGCGCCCCTGATCGGGTTGCTGGCGGCGGCGAAGCGGCCGATGCGGTTCTTCAGGACGGCGGCCCAGGCGCGTGCCTGGCTGGAACGGCCCGACATCCGCGGCTGGCGCGGCTGATCTATTTCTTGATCGAGGCGAGCTCGTAGACCCTGAGCTTCGTGCGGTCCTGCCAGTCGGGGAAGGTCTGCTTGACCGCCATGGCGATCGCGGGCGCCCACCAGCGGATGCGGGGCGTGGTTTCGCCGTCCTTGCGCTCCTCGATGCGGAAGGCGTCGAAGGTGTCGGCCGGCACCGTCACCTTCTCGTAGGCGGCGACGGTGATGGTGACCTTGGCCGTATACGGCTTGCCGTCATAGCCGGTGGCGCTCACCGTCTGGGTGAGCGTGTTGCCGACCTTGAGCGGCCACAGCGATTTGAGGTTGAGCGCCTTGGCATAGGCGTCGCCCGCGGGATCGACCGAGCCGACGACGCCCCAGTATTCGCGCAGCACCGTGGTCTTGCCGCCGGCCGTGCGCTCGCTGGTGCAGGCATCGCCCTCCTGGCCCGTCGTGACGTACTGCGCATCGACGCCATCGCTGCGCGTCGTGTAGCCCGTGCCCTTGGCCGGACACTTGAAGTCGGCCGTCTGCGCGAAGGCGGTCGAACTGAAAGCGAAGATGGCGGTAAGAGCTGTCGAGGCGATGAGCTTCATGAATCAAGTGTAGCCCGCCGCGCGCCGAGCCGCAGTAACTCCCGGCGGTCGGCAAAGTTGCCTTCGATCGGCTCGCGGATTTCCGTCGATGTCACAGCGGGCGGGGTTGACCGATCGAGATCGAGGTCTAGTTTCTTCGCAGCGTGAAGCTCGACGATTCCGATCTCCCACATGGAGCATGCGATGAAGCTCAACACTTCGCAGATCGAACAGACCCTCACCCAGTTCCAGGCCCATCCCGTCCCCGCAGATCATCCGGCCGTTGCCCGGCTGGAAAGTATCTTCGGCGATCACACTTTCTTTCTCGACAGCAATGGCCTGAACATCGTCGAGCCGCTCGCGCGGGAAGAAGGCGACGGTCCGGCCTGCATCGTGTTGAACGTCGCAAGCTGGGCCGATTCCTCGGGACAGAGTCTCGAGCCGCACGACCCTGAATCAACGGACCAGAAGGTCTTTCTCGATATCGAGAGACCTCACTGAGGGATGCTCAGTGCGATCCGGGCGGCGTGACGTTCCAGTCACGCCGCAGCGCCTCGAGGTCGCGCTCGACCCACTCCCAGACCTCCCAGGCCGGGTCGAACAGGTCGACGGTCATCTCCTGGCCGCGCGCCCAGGCCCGCCAGAATTCGTTCGCGTCGAGGCCGCCGCGCCCCGGCGTCGCCACGTCGTTGAATTTTACGCCGAGATGGCCGTTGAAGATCACCGGCAGGATGTGGCCGGCCATCGGATTGATCGGATGCATGCCGGCGGTGAAGGTCGAAACCAGGATCTCGCCGCGATAGCTGGTGTCGTAGCCCGAGATCACGTGCGCGCAATCGTGTGGCGTGGCGAAGCGGGCATTGAGCGCCTGCGGATCGCCCGGAAAGGAATAGCCGTTGGCCTTGTCGAACCGCCACAGGGCCTTGCCAAGCGTATTGTCCGGCAGCGCACCCAGCGACTCGTAGCGCGCGACCAGCACGGGATCGGCCTTGTCGCCGGCGTAGGGCGTGATCCAGGCCACGGGATCGAGGCCGGTCGACGACCGGCTGATGACGCTGTCGAAATTCTTGCGCGTCATGTCGGCCACGACCCAGGCCATATGGCCGGACGCCGCTTCCACCAGGTCGGTCAGGTAATCGGCTTCGATGTCGAGCGCGCGGGCGTATTCGAGCACGCGCCGGATCTTGTCGTGATCGAGCACGCCGTCGACCAGCGCCATGACGGCGAGATACTTCACCGCCTCCTGGCCGAGCGTCCGGTCGGCCTTCAGCGCGGCGACGAGATCGGCCGGACTGATGCCGGGCAGGTCACTGATATCGAACGGCCCGTCGCGCCGCAGGAGATAGTGGCCGGCGGCAAAGATGCTCGCGGTATCGGCATGGCTGGGTGGTCGACCGCCAGCCAATGCCACCTGACGCATCGCGCCGAGGATGGCGTCGCATTCGCTGAGACCGACGGGCCTCATGCTTATCGCAACGGCCCTTACCGCAAGGGCTCGAGGATGCTGACGTAATTGGCGACAGCCGCGCCGCCCATGTTGAACACGCCGCCGACCTTGGCGTTGGGCAACTGGAGCGCTCCCGGCGCGCTGCCGTGGAGCTGCATGGCCGTCATCACATGCATGCTGACACCGGTGGCGCCGACGGGATGGCCCTTGGCCTTCAGGCCGCCGGACACGTTCACCGGCAGCTTGCCGTCGCGCTCGACCCAGCCTTCGTGGATCGCCTTCTCGCCTTCGCCCGGCGCGGTGAGGCCCATCGCCTCGTATTCGATCAGCTCGGCCGAGGTGAAGCAGTCATGGCTCTCTACGAAGGAGAGATCGAGCAGGTCGAGCTTGGCTTCGGCCAGCGCCTGCTTCCAGGCGAGCGCCGGGCCTTCGAACTTGATGATGTCGCGCTTGCTCATCGGCAGGAAGTCGTTGACGTGGCAAGCGGCACGGAAGGCGATCGCCTGCTTCATGCCGAGCGCCGTGCCGACATCGGCCAGCACGACCGCGGCCGCACCGTCGGTGACGGGCGAGCAGTCGGTGCGCTTCAGCGGGCCGGCGACGAACGGGTTCTTGTCCGAGGGCGTGCGGCAGAAGTCGTAGGCGAACTCCTTCTGGAAGTGGGCGAAGGGATTCTTGGCGCCGTTCTTGTGGGCCTTGACTGCGATCTTGGCGAGCGCGTCAGACTTGTCGCCGTAGCGCTGGAAATAGGCCGAGGTGATCTTGCCGAAGATGCCGGCGAATCCCGCCTCGATGGTCGCCTCCTCGGCGACGTAGGACGCCTTGATCAGCACCTCGCCCGCCTGCGCGCTGTTGAGCTCGGTCATCTTCTCGACGCCCACGACCAGCACGAAGCGCGCCTTCTTCGCCGCGAGCGTGTTCAGGCCCATGTGGATTGCGGCCGAGCCGGTGGCGCAGGCGTTCTCGACCCGAGTGCTGGGCTTGAAGCGGAGATCGGGGTGCGTCTGCAGCGGCAGGGAGGAGTGGAACTCCTGGCGCACGAAGCCGCCGTTCATGTTTCCGACGTAAATGACGTCGATGTCCTTCGGTTCGATGCCGGCATGGGCGATCGCCTCGCTCGCCGCCTTCACGATCAGCGATTCGCTGGTCTCGTTGTCGAGCTTGCCGAATTTGCCGTGGGACCAACCGACGATGCAGGCCGTCATGGGGAAACTCCTATTTTCCGTGCCTATACACTTGTATGGGACCGGTCCGCCAGCAAGGTCCCCTGCAGGAGATTTGCTCATTACGGCCCAAATTCCGCCCTTGCCGTTGACTAAGACCGTCCATGGGAGCCCAATTTGCAGCCATGACAGATACCCCGCCAAACGCGACCCCCTCTCCGGAACTGGCGCCGGAACGTCCGCGCCCGCGCTGGCCGTTGATCCTGGGCGGCCTGGTGGGCGGCGCATTCCTGGTGGGTGCCGGCTTGGGGCTCGGCTGGTACCTTTTCTATCGCCCGGTGGTGAACGTCGCGGTGCAGCTGCCCGCACCGCCGGCTCCTCCCGCGCCTCCGGGCCCCGACGCCCAGCAGGTCAAGGCGCTCGAGGACCAGATCGACAAGCAGAAGGCCGCCAACAAGCAGATCGAGGACCAGATCGCCGCGCTCAAGGACCGGCTGAAGGCCGACGTCTGCACGGCCAAGGAGCCGCTCGGCAAGACGACGCCGGGCGCCACGCCCAACCAGACACCGGCACCCGACCACAAGACCTGATTGTCGGAAGCCGCGGCTATTTGCCGAGCTGCTCCAGCGCCTTCTTGGCGTCGGTATCGTTCTGCGCCGCCGCCTCTTGCAGCCATGCCTTGGCCGCGACTGGATCGGCGGAAAGACCCGCGCCGCCCTTGACGAGCAGCAATCCGTAGCGGCGCTGGGCCTCCGGCAGGCCGGCGAGGGCTGCGCGCTCATACCAGTCGGCGGCTCGCGTACCATCCGGCGTGAAGCCCGCCTTGGGCGACAGCGGATCGTAGAACGTCCCGAGCTCCAGCTCAGCGCGCGGGCTGCCGGCTTCGGCGGCGCGACGCCAGACCAGGAAGGCGCCGGTCATGTCGCCCGACGACGCATACTCGCGCGCCTTGCTGATCATGGCGTCGGTGTCGGGCTTGGTCGCGAGATAGTCCTCAACCGTGGCGCGTATCGACTTCTTCGGCGGTTCCGGCATCGGTGTCGGCGTGGGCGTCGCGGCGACCGGCGGCTTGCTCTCGGGCTCGGCCGTTGGCGCCGGCGTCGTGGCTGCGGCTTCTTCCGTCGGCTGCTCGAAATAGGTCTTGTAGGCGTAGTAGCCCGCACCGGCCGCGACGATCAGCACGAGGGCCGCGATCAGCCAACCCATCATGCCCGAGCGTTCCTCCGGCAGCTCGTAGTCGCGTCGCGCCGTGAGCTCGGGGGCGCTGAGCGGCGGCGGCAGTTCGGGCTCGAACGGCGGCGCCGGCGGCGGTTCGGGGGGCTTTTCGGCGCGGCGCAGGCGCACGAGATCGTCCTGGCGGCGGCCGGAGGCATCGAGGGCGCCCGAGGTCAGCATCGCGGGCCAGGCCACGACGGTCGTGCCGACCACGCCGATATCCGGCTCCTTCACGCGCAGGCGCACGGTGGCGACGCCGGCGAGGCGATCGCAGATCTCAGGCCCGAGATGGAAGTCGAGGCCCTGGCGCGTGCGCTCGACGTGGGCCGGCATCAGCCACGTCTCGGTGCGCCGCCAGCCATCGTCGGCGAGATGCGACTCCGGTCCCTGTTGTCGCTGGAAGGAGAGCGCCAGCCCCTCGGGCATCGCCTCGAGATCGGTGAGGCGCAGGATCGCGTGGCCCGGCTCGACCTGCGGCAGGACAGAGGCGCGCACCGGCACGGCTGCTCCTTACGCCGCCACGGCGCGCAGGATCGCGCCCAGCTGCTCGTTCTGCTCGGCGGTGATCTCGCGTCCGCCCTCGTAACCGACATTGTCCATGGCGAGCTGCAGGAAAGCACGCATCCAGTCGCGGCAATAGTCGGCGTAGATCGAGCCCGGCTCTTCGGAAAGCGTGGGCGCGCCATTGACCGGCGCCGGCGGGCTCTGGAAGACGCGGCGCATCGGCGCGTTGGGCGGGATGCCGGGCCGTTCCTCGAGCGGCAGGCGATCGAAGCCGAGCGCGCTGACATAGCCGTTCAACGCCGAGGCGGCCGTGCGCACCTGGCGCTCGGCGATATCCTCCCACTTGGCGTTGGCCGCGTTCTCGAGCGCGCGCACATCGTCGGAAAGCTGGTCGATCAGCTTCAGGCGATGGGCGCCGACGACCAGCTCGTCGATCAGCCAGCCGAGATGCTGGCGGTCGACGCCGAAGTGGCTGAGCGCTTTCTCGTCGGCGCCGATCCGACGCATGTTCTCGAGCCAGTACTCGGCGGCCTCCCGGGCGAAGCGTTCGGCGCGATCCTCGATCACGCCGGCCGACGGGCCGGGGCGGCGTTCCTCCTCGCCGAAGACGTCGGCGAAGATCGCATTGATGTCGACAGCCGCGCCGCTCGACTGAGTGGCTTGTGCGGTCGGCCGGTTGCGGCTCTCGCCCTCCTCGGACGGCCGGGCGATGGAGATGCGGAAGTAGATCTCGCGCAGGGCGGCGTCGGCGATCTGCAGGGAAGCAACCAGCTCGCCGAAGAGCTGGTGCTGGATGCAGGTCGCGAGGCCGCGCAGCACGGTCTGTACCAAGTCGCGCTTCTTCGCACGCGCATCGCCGTCGGCGGCGCTGTGGAAACCCGCGAGGCGATCGACCAGGCGGCGGACCTGCACGTCGAGCTGGCCGCGCACCTGGGCGCGCTTGATGGCGGGATCGCAGACCGGCGTCAGGCTGCGCACCAGATAGGAGACCCCGCCGTCGTTCGGCCGGAAAGCCTCGTCCCAGGCGCGCGCGGCGTCGGCGAAGTGACGCTGTACGTCGAAGTTCTCGACGAAGTGGCCGCGCAGCTCGATGGCACGCTGAGCGAAGGCCTCGGCGATGCCGACCTCGCGTCCGCCCTCGTAGTCCATCAGCCGCTCGTCGATGACGGTCGGATTGCGCAGCCAGAAGGTGTTGTCGAAGGCTTTGCCGTTCCAGTTGGCCGGCCACTCGCCGCGGAAGTTGTTGACCAGCGAGTTGCCGAGACGCGCGCTCCAGCGCAGCCGGCGCGATTCCTCGGTCTCGCCGGCTTTCTGCTCGAACTCGCGGTCCATCTTGGTCAGCACCAGGAAGAGCGCGTTCTTCTGCTTGGCACGCTCCGCCGGCGTGGCGCCGATCGTCTGGTCGATCCACGCCGTCATCATGTCGGAAAGGTCACGGACCTCCTGGTTGCCGTCGGGGATGCAGAGCAACATCGCCGACAGCTCGCGCTCCGACGAATAGCGCTGGAAGAGATAGGCGACCTTGCCGCGCAGCAGCAGCTCGCGCAGCGGGTTGGCGCCCTCGGCCACGCCCTTGGCCTTGGCGACATCCTCGAGGTTGGCGAGCTTCAGTCGCGAGCGCGCGCCCGGGAAGTCAAGCAGGTCGGTGTGATCGAAGAAGCCCCACGGCTTTTCGTCGATGGCGACCGAGAGCTCGGCGGTGAGCGCGCAGACCAGCGAGCGCGGCAGGCGGGCGTCGACTGGGCTGCGGCCGTCCGGCATCTTGGGCCGCACCAGCAAGGTGTCGGCTGCATCGGCGCCGAGCTTGTCGAGCGTCAGCACGTCGATGATGCTCTTTTCACGCGGGATCAACGCGTCCATGCCCAAGAGCGCTTCGGGCGCGAAGTCGAGCTTTTCCAGGCCTTCGTAGAGCGTCAGGTAGAGATCGGTGAAGGGCTGGAAGTCGTACCACAGCACCGACCACAGCTTGGCGCGGTCGCGGCCCGACAGGCGCGGCGCGAGATCGATCGCCTCGCGCCAGTAGTCGGTGCGCAGCTCCGAGGTGACGCCGGCGAAGAAGGAGTCGAAATATTCGATCAGGTCGAGCACGTCGTCGCTGTCGAGATCGCCCGGTGGCGTCGGCATGACGTTGGCGCGCAGCTCCGCGAGGCGCTTGCGGATCGCTGCCCCATCGGGCCGCTCGAAGGCCGCCTTCTGGTGATCGAAGTCGAGCAGGAAGGAGTTGCCCAGGATCTTGACGATGTCGGTCTGGGTGAGGAGCCGCACGCGCACCGGAAAGTCCGGCGTCACGTCGCTCAGGCCGAGGCCGAAGCGCGTGACCAGGCCCGTCGACTCGCGGTTGCCCGGCGGGTTGATGTCGCGCAGGAAGTCGTAGGTCTTGTCGGCGAAGCGCGCCTGCAGCGGGTGGCCGTCGCGGCTCGCCAGGATCGAGACGAGATACGATTTGCCGGCCTGGCTGGGGCCGAACACGCCAACGCACATGCGGCGGCGAGCGGCGCGTGCGAGCTTGCGGCTCTGGTTGCGAACCTTCTGCAGTTCGCTGATCAGCGACGGCGCCTGCTGGGCGACGGTCGGCGACTGGTTGGCGGCGCTCTTCAGCCAATTCACGCCCTCGCTCGCCGCGACGGCCAGCGATTCGCAGTCCTGCGCCAGTTTGAGATCGACGGTGTCCATACGCGGTTAACCTGTCTTGAGCATGCCCGTGTCGAGCCAATAGCCCTCACGGCGCGGCAAGGTTTGAAGACGAAGCGTGAGCCGGTCGAGAGCCACGGCACGGCCATCTCGGTTGGTCACCTGGCGGAGGCGGAAGCGTTCGACGTCGCCCGAGTCCTTGTCCTTCGGCTTGACGCGGGCGAGCGCGATTCTGAACGGCGTCTCGCGGGCGTGACGCTCGGCGAATTCGGGCTTGGCGAATTCGAGCGCATAGAGGCGCGCGGCCGGCCAGCGCGCGAGATCGAGCTGGCGGGCGCCGAGCCACATGGGCCCACGGAACTCAAAGGCGACTTCGGGCAGCTCGTATTCACGGTTGTCGAGATCGACATCTCGATACACGAGATCTTCCTTCTGCAGCCGGCCGCCGCCATCGAGCTTGCCGATGAACTTGGCGATGCTCTTGGAGCGCAGTAGGTCGGAGCGGAAGGAGAAGTCCGGCAATTGCGATTGCGCCAGCGCGGCGATCATCGCGCCGACGGCGACGGTGGTCTTGGGATCCTCCACGCGCAGGCGGGCGTCGCGGAAGGGATACCAGGCGCCGACGCGGTACTCGTGCAGTGCGATCACGCGCTCGGGCGGCAATGGCAGCAGCTCCATCAGCAGTGCGCGGATGCCGGGCAGGCGTGACGGTCGGCCCGAGAGCAGCAGGATGTCGCAATCGTAGACGTGCACGATCTCGGCGAGTGGCGCCAGAACGCGCGCCATTTCGGCCCGCACGGTCTTGTCGAGGCCGGCCAGGTCGACCGGGAACACGGTCGCCTTGAGGTCGAAGTCCCGGGCACCGCGCTTGCGAGCGGCTTCGTTCACGAAAGTCACGACCTCTTCGGACGGCTTGGCGCCGCCGGGGAAGAAGCTGTCATAGGCGCGCGGCTCTTCGGCCAGGGCACCCGAGGTGGGATCGTAGCCTTCGGCGGCGCGCAGCAGCTCGAGCGCGATGGGATGGGCGATCTGGAGGGCGAACTGCTGGCGCAGGTTGCGCTGGATCACGTCCTCGCCGCCGCGGTCGCCACCGACCAGTTCGGCCATCAGGTCGGCTGGATTGGCCAGACCGGCGGCGCGCATGGCGGCTTCGATCGGCGGCAGCACATGGCTCTGCACGACGCGCAGCAGGATGTCGTCGCCTGCCACGGAGAAGCCCTCGCGGAACTTCTGCTCGGGGAACAGGGTCACCGAGGTGCCCGCGCCTTCGAGGCGGTAGTTGTTGATGATCAGGTCGGTCGTGCCGCCGCCCACATCGATGCTGGCGATCGACAAGGTGCCGTCGCCGGGCTTGCCGCGCTGTTTGCCCGCGACCTGAAAGAAGCGCTTGGCATCGCCGCCGAAATTGCGCGCCACCTCGGTGTAGAGATAGACGAGCTGCGTGCACGAAGCTTCGTCCCAGTCCGTCAGCACGCGCGGCGGCGGGGCCGCGGCATCGTCGAGCCGCCAGCCCAGCATCATCCAGACCAGATCGCGCGCGGCCTCGGCGCGCTTGCGGAAGATCAGCCGCTCGGCGAGTGGCATGCCGGTCGGCAGGGTGAGCACGATGCGGCGCAGACGGCGCGGCGTCTCGGCATGGGCGCGCCGGCCGCGCTGCTGCGGCGAGTTCATCAAGGTCAGCGCCTGCAGCAGGATCTCGCTCAACGCGAAGGTCATGATCGAGGAGCGCGAGTAGAGCGGCTCGAACACCGGCAGATGATCGGCGCTATCGGCTTCCGGCTCGACCAGATGCAGCGGCTCGCCCTTCTGGTTGATGAGCTGCGCCATCGGGCCGGCGGCGGCCGGCATCGCTGTCTGGTCCTGCGCGTAAGCGATGTTGAACCGCCATTCGCGAGGCTGCGGCTCCTCATCCCACAGATAGCGCTTGGGGCTCGACATGCCGGTATTACCTTCGGTGCCGCGCCGGCGCGCGGCGAGTCGCGTGGCCTCGGGACCGACGCGTGTCATGGTCGGCCACATGAAGGCATCCGACCGGCCACCCAGACGGGAGAGATGGTTCTTGCCGAACCAGGCCTGCGCGAACTCGACGCGCGATTCGAACGGGCGAGCATGGACGGCTTCGGGATGCGAGAGATCGCGCAGTGCGAGCTCATAGGAGTCGTTCAGGTTGATGCCGAGCTCGCCCGCGGCTTCGATCAGCAGGCCGCAGGTGCGCGAGTTGCCGACATCGAGAACAAGGTCGACCTCGATCGCGCCGCGCCCCGGCCGCTCGGCATCGCCCACCAGCTTGACCGGCGGGAAGTGCACGGCTTCAGCGAGCAGGCCGAGGAAGGCGAGGTAACGCGCGCTCGATTCCTGCGGCTTCTGCTTGATGTCGTTCTCGATCTCCTCGAGCGTGGCGCGCGGATGCAGCTCGCGGAACAGCTCCTCGAGCCACTGCTTCATCCAGTCCTGGCGCAGCAGCCAGTGGTTGGCGCGCTGCTGGGGCGCGAGAGCGAACAGGGCGCCAGCGGTCACGTCTTTCGACGATGGCGCAAGATAGGCGCGGCCCTCGGCCTCGGCGATCAGACCGGTGTCGAAAGCGAGCACGCAGCGGTAGCGATTGCCTTGCTCGTCGCGGAAACCCTCGCCGTAGCGCGCCTCGAGATCGACCACGCGTACGCGTGCCCAATCGGCTGGGCCTTCGCGGAACTGGTTGTTGGGCCGCACCTGCAGGAAAGGTACGGGAACCCAGCGGTCGAGGAAGGGCGCCAGCGCGTCCTTGGCGGTGACGACGAGGTTGGGCTCGGCGGCACGTCGGCGGCCATTCTCGACCACCTCGTATTGGCCGCGCACCTCGTCGAAATCGAGCTGTACGAGATCGTCGACCGACTGGCCGGCGGCCGCGTCGTGGAAGCCCCATTCGCGTACGCGCAGGCGCGCGGGGTCGAAGCCGAAGTCGAGGAACTGAATGCCCGAGCGGGCGATCAGCGTCGTCGGGCTGGGATAGCTCGGCAGGCGGGCAAGGTCGCTCATGGATGGCCTTGGGAAAGCTCTCGGGGAATCATTGGGTATCAACGTCCGATCTGCACATTATAGCTGCGCGAATCGCCGGGTTGGCTGCCGTTGCACTGGGCGACGCCGTCGGCACCGACATCGCAATTCACGATGTTGCGGGCATAAGTGTGGCCGTCGCTGCATTTGGGGTTCGACTTCTCTTCGATCACCAACTTGCCATTGTCCCAGCGCGCTTCGGCCGGGGCCTCGCAGGTCGAGCCGTCCTGCTGCGTGAAGCTCACCTTGCCCTTGCCCTTGTCGTCGAGCGTGTAGGAGGGATGCAAATCGGTCTCGCCCGTGGCGGTGGCGACGCCGTTGCGCGAGCGCCAGTCGCCCTTGAGGAAGCCGAGCTCCTGCTTCTGCTTGGCGTCGGGCGGCACGACCATCGGCTTGGGCTTGTCCTTCTCGGCCTTCTGCTGATTCGGCGGCGTCGGGCCGGGACCCTTGTTGTCGGAATCCTTGTCACCGGATCCCTTGTCGCCAGGTCCTTTGTTCGCGTCGGGCAGCTTGGGTTCCTGATTGCCGGGCTGCTTGCCTTTATCGTCGGCCTTGTCGGCCATCTTGCCGGAAGCATTCGCGCCCGCGCCGGCCTTGTCCCCGGGCGCGCCACGCTGGATCGGCTCATCGGTCGAGCCGACGACCATGCCGCCCGGCACCACGATGCCGACCGCGCAATCGCCGCCATGCTGGGCCACCTCGTCGGTGAGACGCGCCAGCTCGAGGCGAAGCTTCTCGTTGTCCGCCCGCAACGTATCGATGCGGACCTGGTCGAGCGCCATCGGCTCTTGCACGGACATGGCGAGCGCCCGTTCACGCGCCTCGGCCTCGAGGCGGGGCTCGATATGCGGCAGGTAGGGCCGCACCACCCAAGCCAGCGCGGCAAGCAGGAGAAGAAGGAGAGCGGCGAGCAGCAGCCACTGCCACCAGGCTGTGCGTGCGCGGGGCACCACGAGCGCGGCGGCCGGCGCCGAGGCGAGGACGGCCGCGGTTGACGGAACGAAGGGCGCAACAGAAGGAGCCGGGGGCCGCGGCGGGGTCGCGAGGAACGCGCCCGGCAACGCACTGTCGGCGGAGAAACCCCAGAAGGTCATCACCGGCCGGCCGTCGACGACGTGCAGCGTCTCTTCGCCCGGCGCGGTCAGGGCATGGCGCAGCAGGCGGGCGAAGTTGCGCTCGGCGCCGGAGCGGTCGGGCGCGTCCATGCGGTCGGCAAGGCCCGCGAGGTCGGTATGGAGGCGGTGCACCGTGTCGAGCACCTGCGCGCGTTCGGCCTCGCCGAGATCGGCGAGATGGCGCGCTTCGCCGTCGAAGGGGGCGTACCAGTCGATGCGCCGGCCCGAGGGATCGGCTTCGGGAATGGCCAGCAGATCGGCATGTTCGCGCGAAAGGCGCTGGGCGATGGCCGCGCGCAGCTGCGCCGCGGTGCGCCATACGGGATCGCCCGCCAGACCGAGCGCCCGATAGCGCTGGAGTGATTCACTGCTGAGAAGAGGCCCCGCCATGCTCATTCCTCACCGGCCGCCGCGCGGACAGGTCATGGCGTAGGTCCACCGCGTGCCCCACATCTCTCCTGTTACGACGACATCGACTGAATAATCCCCGGCGACGGGGTTCCAGTCGAAGCCGAAGCCGCCGCGGCCACTGCGCGGGCCGCCGGTGCCCGCGATCACCTGACCGCGATAGATGACCTTGATATCGTCCGGTTTCACATAAAGATTGTAATTGATGCCGACGAAGCCCGGCCGATCACCGAGATAGTGGCGGTTGTGCGTCACGCCTTCGCCGCCCGAATCGCCCGACCAGTTGCAGGGCAGCATGCCGGGCGGCGGCCGGTTGACCGGTGGCGCCTCGGCATGGGCCTGCTGCTGCGGGGGTGGCGGCGGCGGAGGCGGTGCGACCTTGGCCACCGGGGGCGGTGGCGGCTTTGGGGGCTCGATCGGCTTGCACATCTCGACCTTCTTCTTGAGGTCGTCCTGCAAGGCGGCGAGCTGAGCCTTCAGATCCTTCTCGTCCGACTGCGCATCGTTGAGCGACGCCTTAAGCAGCGGCGTCGGATCAGGCGGCGCCGGCGGGGCCGGTGGCGCGGGCGTCTCAAGGGTGGAAACGTTGGTCGAGGGGTCGACCGGCGCGCAGGCGCGCAACAGCCATGAGCCGATCAGCAGCGCCAATAGAAGTAACAGGCCGAACAGCAAGGCGCCCAACCAGCGGGACCAGGCGAAGCGCGCCGGCAGCGCCAGCGCAGGCGCGCTGGACAGAACGGCCGAGGACGCGGCAACAGGCAGGGAAGGGATGAAGGCCTGCAGGCTTGCCAACGCATCGGATTCGTAGCCCCAGGCGGCGATGACCGGCTGGCCATCGACCAGGTAGATAAAGTCGTCGGATGGGCGGCTGGTCGCGAGATGTAACGAGCGGCCGATGAGCTGCGCCTCATCGCTCGACGACGACGTGAGCTGGCTGCCGAGGCCGCGGATCGCCTCGAGATGGCGATCGACGGTGGCGAGCGTTTCGGCGCGCTCGCTTTCGTTCAAGTCGGCGAAGGGACGGATGGCGCCGCTGCGGCTTGCATACCAGTCGATGCCGTCGCCGCTTTCCCGCAATTGCGGATCGGCGAGCAGATCGGCCGGGCCGTCGCCCAGGCGGCGGCGGATCACGGCCAGGAGCTGGCTGGCAACCGAATGCAACGGGTCGCCGCGCACGCCCAGAGGGCGCACGCCTAAACGCGTCGTCAGAATCAGCGTCGGTCTGTCGCCCATTCCTCAAAGCCGGTGACTGTTGGAAGGGAAGCATATCAGTGGGGATTCAGACTTGTTTATGGTTCGGACGGTGCGCGTGCCGATTCTCACAAAAGAATTATTGTCTTGAGAATGAGTTGCATTAGCGACAATATAGGTCAATGAGACAAGAGCTTAGCGCCGTCAAAGCGACGACCCGCGAGACTTGCGGCCGGCCCGGATGCGCCTGCTCCTTGCCTCTCGGCGAGCGCTTCGTGCTGTGGGCCCTGCGGCAGTGGCAGCAGGATCGCGCGTTGCCGACGGAAAATTCGGCCCTTCGTCGCGGCTTCAAGATGGCGGGCGTGCTCGAGGCGTTGCCCGACTTCGCCATCGCCATGGATGCCTTTCTCTTCGGCGCGCGACGAGCGCTGCGCGTGCATCTGCCAAGTTGCTCGCAAGTGAGTCACGACGAGGCGACGGTCGTGGCGCTGTGTTGTCTCGCGCAAAGCGACCATGATGGGCCGCTGTGCGCCTCGCTCAGCAAGCTGATGGTGCCGACGGCCCAGCGCGTCGCGGCCGAGCGGCTCAAGGTCTTCGCGGTCGTGTTGGCACGCGCGGGGCTTCGGCTCTCGCCGGCGGCCGGCGAGGCCGGCGCACTTCTCAACTAGCCAGATCAGATCTCGATTCGACTGCCGAGCTCGACGACGCGATTCGCGGGCAGGCCGAAGAAGTCGCCGGCGCTGGACGCCATGCGCGCCAGCACGAGGAAGAGCTTCTCCTGCCAGCGCGGCAGGAGCGGCCGGCTCGCTGCGACGAAGCTGTTGCGGCCCACGAAGTAGGACGTGCGCATCGGATCGACCGGCACGCCCCTGTCGGCGAGCGGAAGGAGGTCACGCGGCACGTCGGGCTGTTCCATGAAGCCATAGCGCAGCACGACGTGATGAACGCCTTTGCCGAGATGGTTCACCTGCGCGCGCGCGTTGGGCGGCACGTAAGGCTCGTCCGGCACCTCGACGGTGAGCAGCACGACCTGCTCGTGCAGCACCTCGTTGTGCTTGAGATTGTGCAAGAGGCAGTTGGGCGCATTGCCCGAGAAGGCGGTGAGATAGACGGCGGTGCCCTGCGGGCGATGCACGCGGCCAGGACCGATACTGCTCAGCAAGGCCTGCATGGGCAGGGAGCCTTCCTGCTCGCGCTGGGCGACGGCCAAGCGGCCCTTCATCCAGGTCCACATGGCGGTGAAGATCGCGATGGCGATCGCCAGCGGCACCCAGCCGCCCTGCTCGAACTTCACCATGTTGGAAGACATCAAAGTGCCGTCGACGATGAGGAAGCTGCCCATCACCAGGATCGAAAGCGGCCAGCCCCATTTCCAGGCACGCACCGCGAGCACGAACACCAGGAGCGTTGTGACCAGCATCGTGCCGGTGACGGCGATGCCATAGGCCGCCGCGAGATTGCTCGACGACTTGAAGGCCAGCACCAGGATCACGATGCCGATCAGTTGCAGCCAATTGATGGCGGGCACGTAGATCTGGCCGTGCACGCTGGCCGAAGTATGGGTGATGCGGACACGCGGGCTGAGGCCCAGAAGGGCGGCCTGCTGGGCCATCGAAAAGGCGCCGGAGATCGTCGCCTGCGAGGCGATGACGGTCGCGGCCGTGGCGAGGATCACGACCGGGTAGACCGCCCAATCCGGCGCCAGCAGGAAGAACGGGTTCTCCAGCGCGCGCGGATGGGTGAGCAGCAGCGCACCCTGGCCGTAGTAGTTGCAGATCAGTGACGGCAGCACGAGGCAGAGCCAGGCGATGCGGATCGGCTTCGGTCCGAAATGGCCCATGTCGGCATAGAGCGCTTCGGCACCGGTGACCGCCAGCGTGACGGCACCCAGCGCGATGAAGGCGACCATGCCATGGCGCGAGGCGAAGTGGACCGCTTCCAGCGGCGAGAGCGCGGCCAGGACCTGCGGTGCATGAACGATCTCGCCGACGCCCATCACAAGGATGACGATGAACCAGACGAAGGTGATCGGTCCGAACAATCGGCCGACACCCGCGGTGCCGAAGCGCTGACAGGCGAAGAGGGCGATCAGCACGCCCAGAGCGATCGGTATGATCAGCGGTTCGAAAGCCGGCGTGGCGACATTGAGGCCCTCGACGGCGCTCAGCACCGAAACAGCGGGCGTGAGCAGGCAATCGCCGTAGAACAGGGCGGCGCCTGCCATGCCGAGGGTGAGATAGAGATTGCGTCTGCTGGCCGACAGCTCGGCGCGGCGCGAGACCAGCGCCATCAGGGCGAGCACGCCGCCTTCTCCTCGGTTGTCTGCGCGCATCACCACCATCACGTATTTCAGCGTGACGACGATGATCAGCACCCAGGTGATCAGCGACAGGATGCCGAGCACATCCTCGTGCACGGGCTTCAGCCCCGTGAAGTCGCTGAAGCACTCCTTGACCGTGTAGAGCGGGCTGGTGCCGATGTCGCCGAACACCACGCCGAGCGCCGCCAACGTGAGCGACGCCATGCGTTTGCGGCTCAGCGGCGTGGACTTACCGTTCTCGGACATCTGTTAAAGCGACGCGCCTCTCCTGCCCTCGGCTGCGTGCCGGGCATGGCGGGCGGGTATTGCGCCGCAGCGCGGGCCGGTCAATCTGATTTTTTATGGCTTTTTTATATCCAAGAATTTTCCAGTTCATACTGGGTGAATAAATTCTTATGTCGCCTTTATGTGCGGTGTCTTACGCCCGCATGGAATTCAAACGAGCCCGCTCGATAGCGTTCGAATTACGGCAAGCGTTCGCCGAATTCGGGAGCAGCAATGAGCAATCGTGCGTTCGTGCTTGGTATAGTCTTTCGCGTCCTGCTGATGAGTGCCGCATTCATCATCGGATTCGACTTCGAAAGCTACGCGCAGACAGCTGGAACAGGTCAATTGACGAGTACGGACGGGAAAATATTCTTTCCGTTCTTCTATAGCGCGAGAGTCGGCGATGCCTGCGATCCATATGTCGACTACAACTGCCAGGCTAACGAGGCTGCGATCAAAGCGGCGCAGGAAGCGGCAGCGAAGAGCGGCAAGTGCGATCCCTACCTCGACTACAAATGCCTCGACACCTATCTCGGCGACGATGTGGTGACGCGGTTCTTCCGCTACTACCAGCTTGAATGGGGCAAGGCTTCGGCGCCGAGCGATCCGAATGCGCCGCCATCGGCCCGTGACGCCGCCGTCTGGCCGAAATCGCCGGAATCGACTCCACCGATGCCTTTTACTGATTTCCCCTACGGCGGGACCCCCAATATCGGGACGACCCGGCCCAACGCGGTCGACAGCCCGTTCATGGCGGCGATCGCGAATACGTCGGTCGGTAAATGGCTCCAGGACGCACACATCCAGATCTATGGCTGGGTCGATGCGGGCTTCAACGTGAGCACCAATCAGCTGCAGCCTGGCGGCAACAACCCCATCGGCTACGCTTACACCCCCAACACCGTTCAACTTGACCAAGCAGTCCTTTATGTCGAGCGGCTTCCCGACACGGTGCAAAAGGATCACATCGATTGGGGCTTTCGCTTGTCGGCGCTTTATGGCGAAAACTACCGCTACACCAACTCCTACGGCCTCGCCAGCTACCAGTTCAATGGAAACAACCAGGTCTACGGCTATGATTTTCCGATGGTCTATGGCGACATATACATTCCGCAAATCCTCGAAGGCATGAATATCCGGATCGGACGTTACATTTCACCCCCCGACATCGAAGCGCAGCTAGCTCCGAATAACTACACCTATACGCATTCGTTGACCTACACGTACGACAACTACACCAACACCGGCATCCTTGCGACGCTGGCCGTGACGAAAAACTGGATAGTGCAGCTGGGCATCAGCGACGGCACGGAAACACCCATATGGAACGCCGGCAGGACGATGCCGAACCCCATGCCGAATCCCTTGTACCCCGGCAACACGATGTTGGTGGATCCGGGCAACCAACCCACCCTGACCGCTTGTGTGCGCTGGACGAGTGATAGCGGCAACGATTCCATCTATCCGTGCATCAACGGCATAAACAACGGAGCCTGGGGGTACAATAATCTCCAGTGGCGCGGATTGACTTACTACCACAAATTCAACGAATACTGGCACCTCTCCACTGAGTTCTACTACCAATCGGAAAACGGAGTTCCCAACCTCCGGAATCCCAACGCCCAGGCGATCGTTGCTGGTGGAGGCACGCCCTTCTCTCCGCAGTATGTTACCTTCAACCGGCCCAACCAGGCTTACTGCCCTGATGCAAATGCGCTCTCTTGCACGGCGTACTCGATCGGCGCGTTGGCTTATCTCAACTACTCTCCGAACCGATTGAACAACTTTTCACTTCGCACGGAGATTTATGATGACCCGATGGGTTGGCGGACCGGCACTGGCTCTCCTGTTCGCTATTACGACGTGACGCTCGGCTGGCAGCACTTTTTCTCGCCGCAAATCGAAGTCCGGCCCGAGGTCTCCTATTGGCACTCCGAGGGCTTCCCTGCCTTCAATGGCGGTACGAAGAACGACACGTTCATGCTTGCTGCGGACATGATCGTCCACTTCTAGCGAGGCTTCGTCTCGGATTGACCTGAGCATAGCTTCTCAGAAGCGTTGCGCGATGCCGGCGTAGATCTGATACGGCACCGCGGCCGGCACCAGCCCGACGTTCACGCCGACGTCGAGCTGGAAGTTCGGCCGCGGGCTCCAGGCGAGCGCGAAGTCGGCCGTGTAGATGTTGCTCACGTTGCTATTCGTCGACCAGTCGGCATAGATCTCACCATAGGCCGTGACGCTGCTCGACAGAGCATGGCTGACATTGATCAGCGCCGGGAAGTTGGCGTGATAGTCGTTGTCGGTCGGGTTTTTCAGGTAGTCGACTTCGCCCATCACGATGGTCGTGAAACCATAAGGTAGCGAGATTGCCAACGGCGCGATGAGGCCGCCCTCGATGAAACCGTTGCCCACGCCGATGGGTGCCGTCGGCCACTTGGCGTAGGGGATCACCGCGAACGCTGCCTTGCCGCCGTCGTTGCCGAAGAGGTTGACCTTGAGCCGTGTGTAGGTGTCGCCGAAGCCGGTCACCTTGGTCGTGGCCCATGTGCTGCGCGTCAGCGTCTGGATGTCGTTGTAAGCCGAGAAATTCACTTCGAAGTCGGCGTTGTTCGTGAGGCCTGCCTTGAAGGTCGGATTGCCCACCGTCCAGGTCGTCGTGGTCGTGTCCGGCGTGCTGGTGTTGTTGTAGCCGTAGATGAAGAGATCGCCCTCGTACTGGAAGTGTCCGGCATCGACCGTATAGGGCACGTTCGATTTGGTCGGCCGGTCGGTGCTGAAAGGGCGCATCTCCGAGTCCGGCGTCGGATTGAACAGAGTGTACTGGCTCTTGTCTTGCACCTGCGCGGCAACCATTGGCGCCATCAGCGCGATCGTCGCAACGGCCGACACTCCCATCGAGCGGAACATCACGCAGGCTCTCCCCGATTACATTCTATCTGCAGCAGAGGTAGTGAAACAGGGTATAGGAAATCTATTTCACGAGTTCGGTGCGCGCATAGGAACGGCGTAGGAATTCTGTACTTGGAATTCCTATGGGATTCCTATGGCACGGCCCATGGACCCCGCTCGATTTCCTACGGAGTGAAGCCCTTTTATGGCGAACAAGGAGGAGGTCATGTTCGGCCTGCTGCTCGTTTCCATTGGTGTGGTCGTCGTGGGTGCGTTGATTGCCTACGACTATCTGCACTGCCGCCTGTAGCGCGCGCCATGAGCGATCTTGGTCTTCAGCATTCGCGCGACGAGGCGATAGCCGATCCGGATCCGGCGACGCGTGCGCATCCCGCACCGTTCGATGGGTCGCAGACGGAGCCGAAGCCCGGCGAAGTCGTCCACGAGATCGGCATTGTGCTTGCGCTGCATCTGGCCTTCGCTCTCGTTGTCCTGCTGGCCCTGCGTGCCTTCGGAGCGAGCTGAGCGACTGTAACCCCGGAGTACCCCATGCTCGACATCATCATGATCGTGGGCGGCTGCGCCTGCTTCGTGCTCGCCGTTGCCTACGCCTACGCCTGCGACCGCCTTTAGGAGTCACCATGTTGCTCGAATATGTCCTGGGCGGCGCCGTCACGCTCGGGCTGCTCGTCTACCTCGTCTACGCGCTCCTGCGCCCAGAACGCTTCTGAGGGGAGGGGCGTCATGACTGTGAATGGTTGGCTGCAGATCATCCTCTTCAGCCTGGTGATCCTATTGCTGGTCAAACCGCTCGGCGGTTACATGACCCGCGTCTTCGCGGGCGAGCGCACCTTGCTCTCGCCGGTGCTGCGGCCTCTCGAGCGGCTGCTCTATCGTCTCTGCGGCGTGAATGAGAGCACCGAGCAGAACTGGGTCGGCTACACGGTGGCGATGCTCGCCTTCAGCCTGGCGGGCTTCCTCAGTCTCTACGCTCTGATGCGCCTACAGTCGGTCCTGCCGTTCAATCCGGCCGGCCAGAGCGCCGTCGAGCAGGGGCTCGCCTTCAACACGGCGATGAGCTTCGACACCAACACCAACTGGCAGTCCTACGTGCCGGAGACGACCATGAGCTACCTCGTCCAGATGGCGGGGCTCACGGTGCACAACTTCGTCTCCGCGGCGACGGGCATCGCGCTCGCCGTCGCGCTGATCCGCGGCTTCGCGCGGCGCACGACTAAAAGCATCGGCAACTTCTGGGTCGATCTGGTGCGCATCACGCTCTACGTGCTGCTGCCTGTATCGGTTGTCGTCGGCCTGTTCTTCGTCTGGCAGGGCATGCCCCAGAATCTCTCGGCTTACACCGAGGCAACGACGCTCGAAGGCGCCAAGCAGGTGATCGCCCAGGGGCCGGTGGCCTCTCAGGAAGTCATCAAGATGCTGGGCACCAACGGCGGCGGCTTCTTCAACACGAACTCCGCCCATCCGTTCGAGAACCCCAACGCGCTCACCAACTTCGTGCAGATGGTGCTGATCTTCTCGCTGGGCGCGGCGCTCACCAATGTCTTCGGCCGAATGGTCGGCGACCAGCGGCAAGGTTGGGCGGTGTTCGCCGTCATGGGGTTCCTGTTCCTGGCCGGCGTCACTGTCGCCTATTGGGCGGAAGCGGCGGGCAATCCCGCTTTCGCCAAGCTCGGCCTCATGGGCGGCAATATGGAAGGCAAGGAGGTCCGCTTCGGCATTGCCAACTCCGCGCTCTTCGCGACGGTGACGACCGATGCCTCCTGCGGTGCCGTCAATTCCATGCATGACAGCTTCACGCCGCTCGGCGGGCTGGTGCCATTGTTCAACATCCAGTTGGGCGAGATCATCTTTGGCGGCGTGGGCTCGGGCCTCTATGGCATGCTGCTCTTCGCCATCGTTTCGGTGTTCGTGGCCGGCCTGATGGTGGGACGCACGCCCGAGTATCTCGGCAAGAAGATCGAGGCGCGCGAGGTGAAGATGGCGATCCTTGCCATCCTGATCCTGCCGCTCTCGATCCTGGGTTTCAGCGCGGTCGCCACCGTGATCGACGCAGGCCTCGCCGGTCCCGCCAATGCCGGGCCGCATGGCTTCAGCGAGATCCTCTATGCCTATAGCTCGGCCACCGGCAACAACGGCTCGGCGTTTGCCGGCATCAGCGCCAACACGCTCTTCTACAACACGACCATCGGCATCGCGATGTTCGTCGGCCGCTTCCTGATGATCGTGCCGATGATGGCGATCGCGGGCTCGCTCGCATCCAAGAAGATCGTGCCCGCGTCCGCCGGCACGTTCCCGACCCATGGTCCTGTCTTCGTCGCGCTCGTCGTCGGCGTGATCCTGATCGTGGGCGGCCTCACCTTTTTCCCGGCACTCGCGCTCGGCCCAATCGTCGAGCATCTCGCGATGCATGCCGGTACGCTTTACTAGGAGTCCGCGATGGCTTTCTCCCGACAGATCCTCGGCCCCGCGGTCATCGACGCCGTCAAGAAGCTCGATCCGCGCGTCATGATCCGCAATCCGGTGATGTTCACCGTCGAGGTCGTGGCGACGCTGACCACGATCCTCTTCATCCGCGACCTGGTGAACGGCAAGACGGGCGGGCTGGGCTTCGCCTTCCAGATCAATCTCTGGCTCTGGTTCACCGTGCTGTTCGCCAATTTCGCCGAGGCCGTTGCCGAGGGTCGCGGCAAGGCGCAGGCGGCAACCTTGCGCAAGGCGCGCACCGAGACCAATGCCAAGAAACTCGCCGAGTTGTCGGCCGGGAGCTGGACCGAGATTCCGGCGACCAAGCTCAAGAAGGGCGACATCGTGCTCGTCGAGGCGGGCGATCTCATCCCGTCCGATGGCGACGTGATCGAAGGCGTGGCCTCGGTCAACGAAGCGGCGATCACCGGCGAATCGGCGCCTGTCATCCGCGAAAGCGGTGGCGACCGCTCGGCCGTCACCGGCGGCACGCAGGTCATTTCCGACTGGATCAAGGTCCGCATCACGGCCGAGCCCGGCTCGACCTTCCTCGATCGCATGATCGCGCTCGTCGAGGGCGCGGAGCGCCAGAAGACGCCCAATGAAATCGCCCTCAATATCCTGCTGGCCGGCATGACGATCATCTTCGTCTTCTCGGTCGCCACCATCCCGAGCTTCGCGGCCTATGCCGGCGGCTCGATGAGTGTGCTGGTGCTGGTGGCGCTGTTCGTCACCCTGATCCCGACGACCATCGGCGCGCTGCTATCGGCCATCGGCATCGCCGGCATGGACCGGCTGGTGCGCTTCAACGTGCTCGCCATGTCCGGCCGCGC